>R19__coassemble_43_pt1 | contig 78447 bp, 75 predicted proteins | sample R19__metabat2_high_PE_001 | metagenome-assembled genome bin R19
GGTTAGCCTGTGCAGCTGCAAGGCGGGCGATCGGAACACGGAACGGAGAGCAGGAGACATAGTCAAGTCCGATGTCATGGCAGAACTCAACGGAAGTCGGGTCGCCGCCGTGCTCACCGCAGATACCGCAGTGGAGGTTCGGGTTGACCGGTTTGCCGAGCTCGAGAGCCATCTTCATAAGTTTGCCGACACCCTCCTGGTCCAGTCTGCTGAACGGATCGGACTCAAGGATCTTGGCATCGTAGTAAGCGTCAAGGAACTTACCGGCATCGTCACGGGAGAAGCCGAAGGTCATCTGGGTAAGGTCGTTAGTGCCGAAGCAGAAGAAGTCAGCGTCTTTGGCGATCTTGTCTGCAGTCAGAGCGGCACGCGGGATTTCGATCATGGTACCGACTTTGTACTGAAGATCTACGCCGGCAGCGGCAATTTCCTTGTCCGCAGTCTCAACGACGGTCTTCTTAACATACTTGAGCTCTTTGTCCTCGCCGACCAGCGGGATCATGATTTCCGGAACGATGTTCCAGTCCGGATGAGCCTTGCTGACGTTGATAGCTGCACGGATGACAGCGGTGGTCTGCATAACGGCAATTTCCGGATAGGTTACAGTCAGGCGGCAGCCACGGTGACCCATCATCGGGTTGAACTCCTTAAGGCCTTCGATGATAGCCTTAATCTGCTCAACGGTCTTGCCCTTGGCGTCAGCCAGCTTCTTGATGTCCTCTTCCTCAGTCGGAACGAACTCATGGAGCGGCGGGTCCAGGAAGCGGATGGTAACCGGTTTGCCCTCGAGAGCGGTGAAGAGAGCCTCGAAGTCGCCCTGCTGGATGGGCTCAATCTTGTCGAGAGCGGCAACGCGCTCTTCAACGGTGTCAGAGCAGATCATCTCACGGAAGGCGTCGATACGGTCGCCGGCGAAGAACATATGCTCGGTGCGGCAAAGGCCGATACCCTCTGCGCCAAGCTCAACGGCCTTCTGAGCGTCGGTCGGAGTATCAGCATTGGTGCGGACCTCAAGTGCGCGAGCCTCGTCAGCCCACTCCATGATGGTGGCAAAGTCTTTATCGGTGATGGAGCCTTCCTTGATGGGAAGAGAACCCTCATAAATTTTACCGGTGTTGCCGTCGAAGGAGATGATGTCGCCCTCTTTGAAGGTCTTACCGCCGAGCTGGAACTGCTTGTTGTCCTCGTCCATGACGATTTCGGAGCAGCCGGCTACGCAGCAGGAACCCATACCACGTGCAACAACAGCAGCGTGAGAGGTCATGCCGCCGCGGGCGGTCAGGATTCCCTGTGCGGACTTCATACCCTCGATGTCCTCCGGAGAGGTCTCGCGGCGGACGAGAACGACTTTCTCGCCTCTTGCGTTCCACTCTTTGGACTCCTCAGCGGTGAAGACGATCTTACCGCAGGCAGCGCCCGGTGCAGCCGGGAGGCCTTTGCCGATAAGACGGCCGTCAGCCTCAGCCTGCTTCAGAGCAGCCGGGTCGAAGGAGCCGTGGAGAAGGGTGTCGAGGTTTCTCGGGTCAATGCCGAGAAGAGCTTTCTCTTTGGTGGTCTTGCCCTCATTGACCATGTCAACTGCAATCTTAATAGCAGCGCGGGCAGTACGTTTACCATTGCGGCACTGGAGCATGAAGAGTTTGCCGTCTTCGATGGTGAACTCCATGTCCTGCATGTCCTGATAATGGTCTTCGAGTTTATGTGCAATTTCAAGGAGCTCATCGTAGATTTCCGGAAGAGTCTTCTTGATTTCCTCAATTTTCATCGGGGTGCGGGCACCGGATACGACGTCCTCGCCCTGTGCGTTCATGAGAACCTCAGCGTAGAAGTGGTTGTCACCGGTGGACGGGTCACGGGTGAATGCAACGCCGGAACCGGAGTTGTCAGACCAGTTGCCGAATACCATTTCCTGTACGTTAACAGCGGTACCCCAGGAGTACGGGATGTCGTTGTCGCGGCGGTAAACGTTGGCACGCGGGTTGTCCCAGGAACGGAATACAGCCTCAATGGCGCCGACCAGCTGCTCTCTCGGGTCGGTCGGGAAGTCCTCGCCCTTTTCCTTCTTATAGACAGCCTTGAACTGCTCTGCGAGATCTTTGAGGTCGTCAGCGGTAAGCTCAACATCCTGCTTTACGCCGCGCTCCTCTTTCTTCTTGTCGATGAGTCTCTCGAAATAAGCTTTATCGACGCCCATTGCAACATCAGAATACATCTGAATGAAACGTCTGTAGCAGTCACGAGCCCATCTCTCATTGCCGGTCTTTTTGATGATGGCGTCGACAACCTCTTCGTTCAGACCAAGGTTGAGGATGGTGTCCATCATGCCAGGCATGGAAGCACGTGCACCGGAACGGACAGAAACAAGAAGAGGATTCTCTTTGTCGCCGAACTTTTTGCCGGTCTGCTCTTCGAGTTTGGTGACGTACTCGGAGATTTCGGCGAGGATGTCGTCGTTGATCTTTCTGCCGTCATCGTAGTATGCCGTGCAGGCTTCGGTGGTGATGGTAAAACCTCTCGGAACCGGAAGACCAAGGTTGGTCATCTCAGCGAGGTTTGCACCCTTACCGCCGAGGAGCTCGCGCATGTTTGCGTTACCTTCTTTGAAAAGATAAACGTATTTCTTTGCCATAAAGCTTTACCTCCGCTAATAAAAGGGTTTATGTTCTTTCAATTTTTACGGCGCTATTTTAACACATTCCAATTAAACCCGCAACGAAAACTATTCGCAACGGGTTAAATCTGTGCAAATTAGTGGTCTCTCCCGAACATTCTGGTGTATTCGGCGATGGTTTTCGCCAGTGAATCGCTGTCGGCGCCCTCTTTCATGCGCCAGCGCCAGTTCCCGGTTGCCGTCCCCGGGATATTGATTCGGGCTCTTCCGTCGAGGCCGAGCCAGTCCTGCATCTGCGCGACAAAAAGGCGGGACGGCGAGATCATGCCGCCGCGGATCATGCCGATGCTGCGGGTCTCCTCGCTGTTCAGGCCAAGGTATTTTGCGGCAAACGCCTTGTTGGCGCCGTCCACATCCGGGTCCTCGAGCCAGCCGATGGCGGTGTTGTTATCATGGGTGCCGACGTAGCAGACTGAATTCGGGTCGTTGTAATGCGGCAGATATTTGGACTGCGCATCCGGCGAGAAAGCGAATTCCAGGACATTCATGCCGGGGAATCCGGAATCCTGCACCAGCTGATAGACATCCGGCGTCAGCTCGCCAAGATCTTCGGCAATGAAGTCGACATTGTAGAACCAGTCCCGGAGAACCTTGACGAGGTCCATGCCCGGGCCTTCCCGCCACTGTCCGTTTTTCGCGGTGGTCTCGCCAAAGGGCACGGCCCAATAGGAGGCAAATGCGCGGAAATGGTCAATTCGGATGACATCATAGCGCCTGGATGCGCCCTCAACCCGGCGGATCCACCAGCCGTATCCGTCCTGCTTCATGGCGTCCCAGTTGTAGAGCGGGTTGCCCCAGAGCTGGCCGTCCTTGGCAAAATAGTCCGGCGGAACGCCTGCCACGCAGGTAGGAATATTTTCCCGATCCAGCTGGAAGAACTGCGGCTCCCACCAGGTATCTGCAGAGTCCATGGAGACGTAGATGGGCAGGTCGCCGATGATTTTGATGCCGCAGGAGTGGACGTAGTCGCGGAAACGGTCCCACTGCTCGGCAAACAGGTACTGCGTAAACAGATAGGCGTTGATGTCATCCTGCAGTTCGCTGCGGTAGAGCTCCATAGCGCTCTTCTCCCGGAGGCGGATGGGCTCCTTCCAGTTGATCCAGAGGGCGCCGTCAAAGCGGTCCCGCAGCGCGCGGAACATGGCATAAGATTCTGCCCATGGGTTCTCCCCGGCAAAGGCCTCTACCTGGCTGCGCCGTTTTTCGAATCCGTTCTCGTAGGCCCGGCGGAGCACTTTCCGGCGATTCCGCTCGATCTTCCCGTAGTCAATGACCTCATCGTCTTCGCCCCAGTCAAACGAGTCTACGAAGTCCTGCTCCAGCAGCCCCTCCTCGATTAACAGGTCCAGATCGATTAAATATGCGTTCCCCGCAAAGGAGGAGAACGACGTATAGGGGCTGTTGCCATAGCCGGTCGGGCCGAGGGGCAGCACCTGCCAGTACTTCTGTCTCGCCTGTTCCAGGAAATCGGCAAACCGATAGGCCTCTTTGCCGAGCGTACCGATTCCGTATTTGGAGGGCAGGGAAAAGATGGGCAATAAAATTCCACTGCTTCTTTCCATAATACTTTCTCCTTAAACGCGGCATTGCCGCGCGATTCTTATCCTTTTCATTATACATGATTTGTCTGCCATTTCACTACAGCAATCCGTTTTCCCGGCGCTGAGTTGACAAGAATCCGCGCCGTTGCTATAATTTGATTCGCATTTTGGCGAGGTGTAGCGCAGTTTGGTAGCGCATCTGGTTTGGGACCAGAGGGTCGCAGGTTCGAGCCCTGTCACCTCGACCACTCAAAAACGGCGCAGTTATGCGCCGTTTTTGCTTTTATACAGATCTGTTTATTGTAGCAAATGACCTGTTTGGCGACACTAGATACGTCACCTGTAGGGTATTTTTGTATCTATTAGGATGTAATATGCCCCCCCAAATTTTCCAATGAGGCGAAAACACTTTGATTTTTTACCCTATTTTATTTATTATCTGCAAATCCTGTCGCCTTTATTAATAGGTATAGAAAAGCCAGTACCTGTTTCTTAATGAAATCGGGTACTGGCTTTATAATAGTTTATATTGAAATATTATTTTTACTGTACTGAAACAGTACCAGATGCCGGACTAAAGAACGTGTCAACCTCCGGGCGTACATGGAAATAAAGGGTTGCTGGTGGGTCTTTTACAAAGACATCGCTGTAAGATGCTGTACCCTGACCTTTTTCATCGAGATCAACACCAATAGATGCCATCGGATCCTGTTTTGCTTTATAGGAGGCTTCATTTGGATAATAATCTACTACGAAGTCACAATAGGAGTTAGAAGTAACATTTTCATGGTAATAATCATTTTCTTTTTTTGCTCTTCCGTATTTATCATATGCTGTAACTTTGACATTATAAGAAAATGTCATTGGGGTTTCCGTAGATGGATGAATCACCGGTTTCTCTGCGGCAAGTCCGATAACAGAGAATACAGAAAGCGCCAATATAATCGCTGCAAACACAATGGCCAACATTCGTTTTGTCTTCTTCATTTTTTCCTCTTTTCAATTTCCCTCTAAATTTTGAATTTGCTTTCTATTTCTTATGTTCGAATTTGGAAAGAAAAGTTTCATAATAGAAACGACAAACTATCATTTTCAATCCCCGTCACCTCGACCATCCAAAAAAACCGCAGGCAGTAAGCCCGCGGGGTTTCTTGCGTGTACTTTATGTATATTTACATCGTCAAAAGTCTTCCCCGCAGGATAACCTGTTGGACAGAGAGATCTTTTTTGCGCAGCAATACAGCATCCGCTGTTTTTCCGACTTCTATGCTCCCCCTTGTGGAAAACTGGCCGATGGAGCGTGAGGGATTTTCTGCGGCACAGCGCACCGCATCTTCCAGGGGAATACCCATTTGCAGCACGCAGACCCGCAGGCAGTCCATCAGGTTGGAGACGCTCGCGGCGATGGTGCCGTCTTTCAGCCGCGCCTCTTTTCCATGGACAAACACCTCGTGCCCGCCAAGCGTGTAGGTTCCATCCGGGCAGCCGGTCGCCTCCATACTGTCGCTGATCAGGGCAACGCGTTCCGATCCAAATATGCGAAACGTGTTCCGAACGACGCTCGGGTGATTATGCAGTCCATCGGCAATCAATTCCACCATGCATTCCGGGTCATCCGATGCGGCTCCCACCACGCCCGGGGCACGGTTCTGATAGGGAGTCATCGCGTTATAAAGGTGCGTGACATGGTGCGCGCCCTTTTTCATAGCCGACAGAGCGGTTTCATAATCTGCATTTGTGTGGGCAACCGACAGTGTAACGGTTCCCGCAAGTTCTTCCACAAATTGGGAGGCGCCGGGCCGCTCCGGCGCAAAATCGACCAGGCGGATCCGATTTCCGGAGATCCGCTGGAGCTCGCGGACAAATTCCGGATCGGGGTCCAGAATATTGCGGCTCTCCTGCGCACCCTTTTTCTCCGGGGAAATGAAAGGACCTTCCATGTTCATGCCGAGAACAGCTGCATTCCCCGCATCCTCCTGGAAATCTTTTAAAACCGCAGCCGATCTGCAGATTTCCTCCTTCGGCATCGTCATGGAGGTCGGGCAGAACGCGGTAATTCCGTTCTTCGCCTCATATGATGCAATCCGATGCAGCGAGTCTGCAGAGGCATCCCCGAAGTCGCATCCCCTGCCACCGTGGATATGGATATCCACCAAACCCGGTATGACATAGCAGCCGGAAGCATCGATTGCCGTGCGATCCGATGCCGTCGCCGAAAACCTGCCATTCTCTATGGCAAGGCTGCGTCGGACAAATTTGTGATCTGGCGTATATACTTCTCCGTTCTGAAGAATCATGCGGTCCTCCCGTAAACGCGGTTCGGTAAAGCCTCTTTGTCGGCAATAACAGTTACATAATTGTGGAGACGAAGGAGAGAAGCCGGAACTTCCGGTGTAACCGGCCCCCAAAGCGCTTTTTCCAAAATTTCCGCCTTGTCCGCCCCGCTGGCAATCAGGACAATGCGTCTGGCGTCCAGAATATTCTTGAATCCCATGGTCAGGGCCTTCCGCGGAACCTGGTCCGGTGAATCGAACAGGCGCGAATTTGCCTGAATGGTGTTTTCCGAGAGATGGACCAGATGGGTGGTGAGTGCCAGCTCCGAAGACGGCTCGTTGAAGCCGATGTGGCCATTGTGGCCAATGCCGAGCAGCTGGAGATCAATTCCGCCGAGGGCGCGGATCTGCTCATCGTACTGCCGGCATGCCTTTTCCAGATCTTTGCCGGAGCCGTCCGGGAGATGGCAGCGGCTGGGATCGATATTGATATGGTCAAACAGCCGGGTCTTCATAAAATAATGGTAACTGTTGGGGCCCCCCGCCTTCAGGCCGACGTACTCGTCCAGATTGACCGTCTGAACCTGGCGGAAATCCAGAGTCCCGGCCTGATACATCCGAATCAGCTCCTGATAGGTCCCGATTGGAGAGGAACCTGTCGCCAGTCCGAGAACGGAATTCGGTTTCAAACGGACCTGCGATGCAATAAGTTCTGCAGTTGCGCTGCTCACCATATCATAATCTTCGACGGAAAGTACTCGAAACATATCCTCATCCCTTCAATAGTTATTTGGATTAACTAATTAAATATTGATCTTCCACAACAAATGTAAACTCCGGCAATAGCGCTGTCAATAATTAGTTTTGTGAATTAACTAATTTTTCTTGATTTCTGTAAAATCCATGCTACGATAGGGTTAGAAAGTACTTTCCGGGAGACAGTTTACATGAAGATCTTCAATCAGCAGGACATTAAAAATACCAATTTGAAGCAGGTTCTGACCTGCGTTCAGAACCAACCGGGGACTGCCCGCGTCGATATCTCCAAGAAGCTGGGCCTCAGCAAACCGGCCGTCTCCTCTCTGGTCGACGAGCTGATTGCCCGCCATTTCCTGGTAGACTCCGGGACCGAAGACAGCAAAGCGGTCGGGCGAAAGCCCAACCACCTCTATCTGCAGCAGAACTATTACCATGTCGCTGTTTTTTATCTGCGAAAAGACAAACTCTGTGCATCGGTTATCGACATTGCGGGAAAATGTTTTTCCTATGAGGAAATCCCCATTTCTTCCGCTTCGGATTACCTGCCGCAGGCGAAAAAATATCTGAATCGCATTGTGCCGGACCAGCTTCCGGGCGAACAGATTCTCGGTATCGGCGTAATTGTGCCGGCTATGATTAACGCCGAAAAGCAGACGGTCTTTTCCGTCTCCATCCCCTTTCAGGAAAGCGGCTTTGTCCAGGAACTGCAGTCTGCGTTTCCGGACTATACGGTGGCACTTCTGAACAACACCGCCTGCATGGCATACGCGGAAAAAATATATGCCAAAGTGCCGAACTCCAATTTTGCATTTGTAAATATCGGCTACGGCATTGGATCTGCGCTGTTTGTACAGGGAGAATTGCTCGGAAATGCGACCGGATACTACATGCAGATGGGCCACTATTCGGTGGACCCGAACGGTCCGCAATGCAGCTGCGGCAAACGGGGCTGCCTGGAAATTATCATGCGGGAGAACACGCAGAATCAGTCTCTGGAAGAAATCGGCGACGCGGCACTCTATGGAGATCCTGCTGCCCGTGAGAATCTTCAGCACCTCGCCTACGATTTTTCTCTGGCCTGCATCAATATGATCTGCTTCATCCATCCAAGTGAAATCGTATTGGGCGGCAGCAAAGCCGCTGCACTTGGGCCCTATTTTCTGCAGTTGGTACAGCAGAACATCGCGGCGATGGGCTCTTACCATCTGGACGACCATGTGCTTGTCCGCCTCAGTCAGCTGGACGCCAAAGCCGTCTATTACGGCGCCATGAAATATCTGTTCGACCATTATTACAACTTCACACAACAGCAAAACGGGTCTTTCTACTTAGGCTAACCATAAGGAGGAAACAAAATGAAGAAACCCCTGAAACAAATTCTCTCTGTTCTGCTCGCCGTTCTCATGCTGGGAAGCGTGCTGGCTGTCTCTGCGGCAGCGGAATCGAAGAAGGGTAAGATGAACATCGTCCTGCTGGACGCCGGACGGAAATATTTTTCCGTCGCCCAGATCGAACAGATCCTGGACCGGATGGCGGCAGACGGCTATACCGACCTGGAGCTGGCCACCGAGAACAACGGATGTCGCTTCCTGCTCGACGACATGTCCGTCAAGGCAAACGGAAAATCCTACTCCAGCGACGAGGTCAAAAATGCCATTATCGCCGGCACCAAAAAGTATTATGACGATCCGAACGGTACTTATCTGACCCAGAAGGAAATGGATGAACTCTACACCCATGCCCAGAGCAAAGGACTGAACATCATTCCGCTCATGGAATCCCCCGGCCACATGAATGCGCTGGTCTACGCCATGGAGACCCTCGGGGTCAAGTCCGGTTCTGCGACTCCGAATGCAACCGGAAATATCAGCATGAACATTGACGACGCTGCACAGAGCAATTTCGTCCGCGCCCTGCTCGGAAAGTACATGAACTATTACAAAGACCACGGCAGCGAATGGTTCAACATGGGCTGCGACGAGGTCAGCGGCTATATGCCGAAGAACGGCAAATACAATTACTATATTGACTATGTCAACATGCTCTCCAGACAGGTCAAACGCCACGGTCTGAAGCCCATCATGTTCAATGATATTCTTTACTATGACGGAAACGGCGAAGGTCAGTTTGACAAGGACATTGCCGTCGCGTACTGGAATGTACCGGCAGGCTCCGTTCAGCCCGCCGCAAGTGTAGCGATCATTGAAAAAAACGGCCACAAGGTCTTCAACCACAACTGCCTGTTCTATTACGTCGTCGGTGTTAATGAATCTCTGGAGAACATCAACTACAATCCGTTCTCCTATAAGCTCGCCAAAACCAGCATGCACCATCTGCACTATACCGACATGAGCGACGGCACCAAAGATGAGAACATCCTCGGCGCCTGCGTCAGCATCTGGTGCGACACACCGAAATACAATTATGACAGCGCCAAAGTGCTTGACCTGATTGACACCTTCGCGCAGAACAATCCGGAATACTTCTCATAACTTCCTCTGCAGAAAAAGCAGCTGTCCATTGTGGACAGCTGCTTTTTTTATAAATTCTATTCTGCCTTATCTCTTTGGAGCGGGAGCCGGAGCTTTTTTCCCGTTCGGCTTCGGAGCCGGAGCCTTTTTTCCTGCCTGCTTCGGAGCCGGGGCCTTCTTGCCGTTCTTCTTCGGAATCGGTGCGGTGGTCTTTTTCGGAGCCGGGGCCGGAGCTTTCTTACCGCCCTGTTTCGGAGCGGGCTGCTGCTGAACCTGTGCCGGAACCTGTTTTCTCTGGCCTTCGCCGAGACCTTTTGCCGATACGGAAACCGCTGCAAGGCAGGCACAAAGTGCAAGTGCCATCAGAAGGGAAAGGATTTTTTTGATATTTTTCATGGTTGGTACCTCCTTGGAATGGGTGGAGAAGAGAGGATGGAAATCAAGGGGATCTTCTCTCTTTGCCTCCCATTCTCCAGGTGAAACTAAATTCTACTTAAAATGACCGGTATTTATTTCTTTACAGGTACATTCTTGTGGTTCTGCTGCGGAGCCGGTTTACCCTGCTTCGGTGCCGCCTTCTTAGCCGGAGCTTTCTTGGCAGGAACCTTCTTTGCCGGAGCCGTATTCAGAATCTGTACCTGAGCCGGAACCTTTTTGGTGGGATTGATGCTGAGTCCCTTTGCAGAAGCAGAGACCACTGCCATGCAGGCGCAAAGTGCAAGTGCCATAACAAGAGAAATAATTTTTTTCATAAGAATAACCTCCACAAAAATAACTGTTTCAAAGATTTGTCTGAGTTTGGGGGAGCTCCTCTCGACGGTTTCTATTCTGCCAGCCAAAAATAAAAAATACTTAAAAGACAAAAAAATACCGCCCGAAATATCGGGCGGTATTTCTGCAGGTTAAAATTTCAGATGTCAGGAGTCCCGTTCAGCATCCCTGGTGAGTCAGGTCATTGAGACGCTGCATGGCATTTTCATGGGATTTTTCCCGTGCTTTCTCAACGGACTGAGAGCAGCGCGCTTTGTCCTTGCTTTTTACCCGCTCGTCTTTGTCCGAGCAGGAACTGCACTGATAGCTCTCTCTGGGGCTTCTGTCATGGTCAGAACCAACACCCTTCGCAGATGCTGCGACAGAGAAAAATGTCAGGCACATTATTAATGCCAGAAGAACCGAAAGAATTTTTGTTGCCTTTTTCATAGGAATGCCTCCAAAACCGATTTGTGAAAATTCAATGTTTTATTTTGTGAAACAATTATTTTTCGTTTTGTGAAAAAGTCTCTCTTCTTTTTACTTTATTATACTCCAAATCGTAAAAAAGCAACAGTATTTTTTACATTTTTTTGATTTTTTTGAAAAAATCTGAAAATGCAGTGGATTTCCGTCAGCGAAGCAGTCAAAAAAAAGGACCTCCGCAGAATTTTTATTCTGCAGAAGTCCCAGCTTAGTCACTCAATTGCTCAATGATGATAGGGTACCGGAGCCGGAGCGGCTTCGGTGCCGGTGCTGGTTTCTTCGGAGCCGGGGCTAGCTTCTTCGGTGCCGGAGCAGGCTGCTGCATCATTGGAACCGGCGGCTGATCTCTCGGAGGCATCTGATGTGCCGAGACCGATACCGCGGCGAGGCACATGCAGAGCATGGCGGCAAGTAATACAGATATCAGTTTTTTCATAAGGGATTTCTCCTTTCCACTTTTTCCTGTATTCTACCTGATTATGGAAAATAGAAAGCGCCTTGCAGAAATTCATCTGCAAAGCGTCTTATGTGCAATAGGGAATGAGATTAAAACTTAGCGGCGATCGCCATGGTGGTCTTCGTGATGTCCGCCGTTGTCATGATGGGCACCTTCATCGTGTTTCGGGCCCGGTTTCGGAGCATCTTTCTTTGGAGCCGGCTTGGGAGCGTCTTTCTTCGGAGCGGGCTTGCATTCGCCCTTCTTCGGGGCAGGCTTGCAGTCATCCTTCTTCGGAGCCGGTTTCGGGGCGTCTTTCTTCGGAGCCGGCGCTTTGTCGCCGACTTTGACGCCGACCTGGGCCTCAGCGGCAACCTGGGTCTTTGTGACTTCTGCAATCGGATTTCTGCCGTGTGCAGAGACACTGACAGCCGCAATGACGGTGACCATTGCAAGTGCAAAAACTGCGGCAAGAATCTTCTTCAGTTTCATTGGTAACAACCTCCTGAATATTTGAGATAAGGTCGAACAGCGGTTCGGTTCGATCTGTCCTCTATCCTGCGCCTGCTACCTAAAAACAACTTAAAAATTATGCCGTTGGAGCCGCTGTTTTTTGTCTTTTCCTTCCGACATGGTCCGGAAGCACGGCCTGAACAGTCAGAGTGCGGCCGTCCTCACTCCAGGCAGAGATTTTTCCGCCATGAGCTGTCACAATGCTGCGTGCCATCGAAAGTCCGATCCCGGAACCGCCCTCGCCGGAGCTGCGGGAAGCGTCGGCGCGGTAGAACCGGTCGAACAGATTGTCTGCGCTCCCCTTTTTCAGCCCCTCTGCCGGATTTCGGCTGGTAATTACCATTTTATGATTCTTTCGGCAGATCGAGATCTGAATGGTTCCGCCGTCCGAGGTATATTTGACGGCGTTGTCCGCGAGAATCGTCAGGAGCTGCCGGATGGTGTTGGAGTTCCCGAAGAAGGTCAGATCCGGCTGGATTTCCAGCTGCAGCTCCTTGCCCTTCTCCCGTGCCAGCAGGTGGTAAGGCGTCAGCGTATCCTCTGCCAGTCTGGTAAGGGAGAAAGCGGTTTTCTCCAGATCAGCCGCACTCATCTCATCCATGCGGGAAAGGCTGACCAGATCGTTGGTCATATGGGTCATCCGATCCACCTGCTGATGGATGCCCTCCGTCCATTTGCTGCTGCCCTGCTCCATCTCCAGCACGTCGGTACAGGATCCAATGATAGCCAGCGGGGTCTTCAGATCGTGGCTGGCATTGGTGATGAATCGCTTCTGCTTGGCATAGCTCTCCGCCATCGGCCGTGTGACCCAGCGGGAGAAAAGCAGGACCAGAAGATAGATCAGGATCAGGGCCAGCACGGAAATGAAGATGGTCGTCGTCAGGAATGTGTAGAAGCTGGAAAATTCCCGGGTGCGGTCCAGACAGATGACCATGACCTCAGCACCGTTTCGGCGGATCATATAGCGGTATTTTCCGCTGTATCCAGTCTTCTTTTTCTCGGCAGCCAGGATGCGGCCGATCTCCTCGGCCTGTTCTGCGGTAACCGACTGAATGTGGTCGGCGTAGACGTGTGCGGTCTCGCCGTTCTCGAAAATAACAGTAAAATAGCGGACCTCGAACGGCATCTCCTTGTTCCCGTCGGGATGCATATAGTAATACCACCACTTAAACGGGTTGCGATGGATCTCCTCGTGGTATTCCTCCGCGTGCTTCGGATCATAAGGATGGTCCTGGTCATGATCTTTTCCGTGGTCCCCATGATAATCGCGGGCATCGTGCTTTTTCGGGCGCGGGTACTTCCCGCCGTGGTCGGCGATGGTCGTCAGGACCGGGTCGGCCCGTCGGCCGATACTCTGATAGTTGACCACGTTGATGGCCGTCATCATCACCAGCAGAACCAGAAAGACCGCCAGCATGCTGACGGCAATAAAGCGGTGTCGGAGTTTCTGAATCATGTCGTCTCCTCCAGCATGTAGCCGATGCCGCGGGCCGCCTTGATTCGGACCGAGGTCCCGATAGCCTTCATCTTTTTACGCAGAGCGGAGATATAAACCCAGACCACATTGATCTCCGCTTCGGTATCATAGCCCCAGACCTTCTCGAGGATCCGGTCCGCAGAGAGGACCCCGCCCGCATTTAGCAGGAGCAGCTCCATAATCTGGAATTCCTTGTTGCTGAGGTTCGCCTCCCCTTCCGGACCCTGCAGCGTATCTCCCGCGCGATCCAGGGACAGGTCCGAAAACCGCAGTGTGCTGTCCGCCAGTTCCGGCTGCCGCCGGGTCATGGCCCGCACGCGTGCCAGGAGCTCCTTTGCCGCAAACGGCTTCGTCAGGTAGTCGTCGGCGCCGGCGTCGAGACCTTCGACGCGGTCGTCGATTTCACTCTTGGCCGTCAGCATCAGCACCGGCAGGGACAGCCCTGCCGCCCGTATTTTTTTGACAACGGTGATGCCGTCCATTTTCGGCATCATAATATCCAAAATAGCACCGTCGTACTCGCCGTTCAGCAGGTAATCCAGGGCATCTTCGCCGTCATAGACCGCATCGACCGAATAGTGGCTGCGAGTCAGCATCGTCACCAGAGCCTCGGACAGTATTTTTTCATCTTCTGCAAGCAGCAGCCGCATTGCGGGTCCCCCTTCCCGATAAATCCTGTTTTTTATTATACTAATTCCCACACCTTAAGGGTGCCTAAAATCTTTGCGCAATCAGTGGGACTGCGTTAGAATAGAAAAAAATAAAGGTGAAAGGAAGATCCCCCATGAAATCCAAGAAATTCCTCTCCATTCTGCTCTCTCTGGTCCTGCTCGGACTTGTCTTTTCCGTCTCCGCATGCGCGGAACAGAAAAACGAATCCACAGCCAAAAAGCCGGTTATGGCCGTCAAGTGTACTTCCCGTGCCTCCAATGGCCGCCTGCTCACCGCCTGCGCCTATCAGTCCGCCGGCGGACAGAACCAGGTTCCGGCGGTCTCCTGGACCCCGGTCGAAGGCGCCAATGCCTACGCCATCTACATGCTGGACACTTCGGCCAACAACTGGTGTCATTGGATTGCCAAAGTCGGACCCGCCCAGACCAAAATTAAGCAGGGTGAAAAACTGAAGAGCTCCCGCTACAAAGGGCCCTATCCGCCGAGCGGCCAGCACCGGTATAAAATTATCGTCTACGCACTGAAAAAGGCGCCGGCCTCCCTGCCGGGCAATTTCGACAAAAAGAACAGCGCATCTGCCATTGAAAACAAACTTGGCAGAAGCAATATCATCACCAGCGCATCGACCATTGTACCTTACGCACATGGAGACCAGAACGTTTAAGAATAATATACAGAACCAGAACTCCCCCGGCGGTTTTCCGAAACCGCCGGGGGAGTTTTCTGCAGGAATCATTTTCCGCTCTTTTTATTCCGGTGGAACAGCCGGCGGAGTCGGTCCGCCAGCGCACGGAATGAAAGCCGAATGGTCTGCGCCCAGAGGGAGCGGAGACGGGATACGGAAATCTGATACGGCTCCTGTTTTACCAGCATACGGCCATGTCTCGTTTCCTTTTCCTCTCCAAGTTCCAGCCCGCGGGGCGCCCGGCCGGTCTTCTCTGCAAGCCTCATCTGCGCATCCTGGGCATCCAGCGGCTCCCCCTCAATCTTCCGGTAGTTGCTGTCCGGACCGAGCTGGCGTGCTTTTATCGTATCGGCCCACATGATATCCATGATGTTATGGATTTTCGCGGCGACCGCTTCATCGCGAATGGGGACGCCGACTTCGACGCGGCGCTCCGTATTGCGGGTCATCATGTCGGCAGAGGCAATAAACATTGCCTCATCGGTGCCCTCGCCGAAGCAGTAGATGCGGGAGTGCTCGAGATAACGGCCGACGATGCTGCGAATCGTAATGTTATCGGTCTCCCCGGGGATGCCGGGGATCAGGCAGCAGATGCCGCGAATGATCATCCGGACCTGGACGCCGGCTTTTGAGGCCTTGTGCAGTTTCTGGATGACTTTTTTGTCGGTCAGGGAGTTGATCTTAAAGAAAATCTTTCCCTTGGAGCCCTTGGCAATCTCACGGTCCATATACTCCAGGACCTTCTTTTTCAGGCAGACCGGTGCCACCAGCAGCGTATCGTATTCGCCATAGAGATTTCCAATTCCCATGTTCTGGAAAAACACTTTGGCGTCCTCGCCGATTTCCTGGTCGGCGGTCAGCAGGGAGAGGTCGGTGTACAGTTTCGCAGTCTTTTCATTGTAGTTGCCGGTGCCGATCTGCGTCAGGTAACGAATGCCGGCCTGTGTATGGCGGGTGATCAGGCAGACTTTGGAGTGAACTTTATAGCCCGGAATTCCGTAGATAACGGTACAGCCAGATTTGTCCAGTTCGGTTGACCAGTCGATATTGTTCTGTTCATCGAACCGGGCGCGGAGTTCGACCAGAGCAGTGACCTCTTTGCCGTTCTGCGCTGCAGTCGTCAGAGCATGGACCAGACGGCTCTTACCCGCAAGGCGATAAATTGTAATCTGAATGGAGAGGACGTCCGGGTCCTCTGCCGCCTCTTCCAGCATGCGGAGGAACGGATCCATGCTCTCATAGGGATAGGACAGCAGGATATCATGCTGTTCAATCTGCCGGCACATGGATTTATTGGCGTCAATGGATTTGGGGATCAGCGGCGTATAAGGGGTAAATGTCAGTTTTTCACGCACCTGATCCGAGAGTTTATCTGCAACCGGATAGGCGTAGTTGAGCCGGAGAGGGGCTTTGGAGAAAAAGATCTGCCGGTCACTCAGGCGAAAACGGTCCTTGAGGCGGTCATAGAACTTGGAGCTGATGGCGTCGGAGAGCTCCAGGCGGACCGGAGACAGGCGGCGGCGGTGAACCAGCATCTTCTTCATGACCTTGCGGAAGTCCTCCGAGATGTCGAAATCCTCGTCCTCGGCGTGAATATCCGCATTCCGGGTAATGACGATCTCCGTCTTCTCCATGACATCGTAGTTTTCAAATACGAGGTCTGCGAATTCGAGAATCAAGTCCTCGACCGCAATGAAGTGGACGTCGCTGCCCGGGAAGTAAATGACCTCCGGCATGGCCGGATTGACCGGGATAAGGCCCAGCGTTTTGTCCCCTTTTCGGCTGATCAGATGACAGGCAATATTGATGACCTTGTTCTGAAGATGGGGGAACGGATGGTGGGCATCGATGATTTCCGGGGAGAGCGCCGGCAGAATGTTCTGCTGGAAATAGTCCTCGGCCCACTCCTGTTCTTCCCCGCTGAGTTCAGCAAAGGAGAGCCGTGCAATGCCATAGGAGCGGAGCAGATGTTCCAGCTCATAGTAGATGGCGTCCCGCTTGCTGTAAAGCGGGCGGACAGCAGAGTAAATGGCGCTCAGCTGCTCATCGGCCGTCATGCCGGACTTGTTGTCATGATAGTCTTTCTTGGCCTGACTTAAGTCGATCAGACTCCCGACGCGGACCCGAAAGAACTCGTCCAGATTGGTGGTAAAAATGGTGAGGAAGCGGAGCCGCTCCAAAATGGGAACCGTCTCGTCTTTCGCCTCATTCATGACCCTCTCATTGAACTTGAGCCAGGAGAGCTCTCGGTTCTGCATATAGTTCATGTGTTTGTCTCCTCCTCATTCAGCATATGCCAGAGAAAACCTTCTCGAACGCCGTTGCTGATTGTTGTGATCGTATTGCTGTCAAAATGATCGACCACCGTATCAATGGCAATCATACCTGGAATAGCCGTATGGATGCGGTCCGGCGAAGTCTTGAGAATAAGCCGGGTGCACTCTTCCTTTTCTTCAAAGTAAAAGTTCAGGAAATTCCGGAGGTACCGGACGTTATAGGTGTTTCCGCGGATGGCGTCCGGATATTTCTGCCGAAGCAGCTTCAGCGTTGCCCGGCCGGAGCCGCCCTCTACAAACAGGGTGTCGGTGGAACGTTTCTGCGGAAATTCAAATTCGCAGAGCTTCCGCTCCATGGCATTGCGGATGGCCTGCGCCTCTTTTTTCTTGGGGACAATTTTCGAGACATACTCGTCAAACAGCACCAGAGAGCCGAGCGGGATAGAAGCCTCAAACTCAATCTTCGAGTTGTTGAACAGTACCAGCTCTGTGCTTCCGCCGCCGACATCGATGTCAATACCAGTCGGTCGGGCGCCCTCCAGCAATAAGCCGTAATAGCCATACTCCGCCTCTTCGGAGCCGCTCAGAATTCGAATATCAAATCCGGTCTCCTCTTTAACCTGATCCAGAACCTTTTCCGTATTATTGATATTGCGCAGCGAAGCCGTCGCAAACATAAAAAGTTTCTGGACATGGATGCTCTCCAGCAGAAGCTGGATATCTTTCAGCGTATCGATTAATTTCGCGACGCCGAATTTCGTCATCTCCCCTTCATCGGTGATATAGCCCGCAAGGCCGACCATATATTTTTTGTTGACCGCCTTCTGAATCTTGTTTCCGTGAACATGATAAATGACCAGACGAATGGTGTTGGAGCCGATATCTACTACGCCGTACATAAAATGTCTCCCCCCGTTAATCTCCTATTAAAATTATTTTTCATTGAATATGATAGCATAGAATCATCAAATTCTTGTAAAAAAGAAGGCCTCTTCCCGTAGGAAGAGACCCGTGCTCCAGCTCCATTCAGTTCTGTTTCCGCACAATGTCGTATTCCGACCCGGGCCGGTAATACGGACATCCTTTGTAGCTGCTCTGCAGCAGATGAAGATATTCATCTTCATCCATATCTACAGTGCAGTAAGTGCTGTTGTCTTCATCGGTTTCTAAATTCAGACAGGTGTCACACGAATTCATACGGTTCCTCCGCTTCCGGCGGGTTCGGAAACGGCATCGGCCTGCTGCGCCGCCGTCTGTTCCCATCGGGCATTATTATAAAATATGGTATGGGCCTGCATGACATAGGGCATAAGGAGAAGATTGCCGAGGCCCGCGGTCAGTGCACAGAGAAGTGCCCAGCCAATAAAGCTGAGGTCCAGACAGAACAGCTTCCACTTTCTGCCCTTCATCATTGCACGGGACGCACGAATGGCATCCATGGCTTTCAGGTCCGGGTTCTCCTGCATAAGGAAAAAGGTCATGGAATAGGCATAGGCCATGACAATTCCGGGAATAACCAGAAGAAGCGACCACAGAAGGACAAAAAGATCTACCAGAAGATTGGTCAGAAATGCTTCGGTAAAATGGTCCTTAAAATAGGAGACCAGCACATAGGTGTCGGCTTCCTTGTGAAAGGCGAGCCGCTGATGATACTCCACAATGCCAAGATTCACCGCTCCGCCAATAATCAGCGAGACAATGGACAGAATCGTACCGATGACTCCGAGAATTTGAGTGGCTGCGCTGTAGCCCTCCCCGGTCCATTGGGCAATATGGCCATAAACGCTTGCGTACCCGGACGCATAGCCTAAAACCGTTGCACCCATCAGCAGCGCCAAAAATGTGTTCAGAACGGCACCGCCCCACCGGTCGTGGAGACTGCCGCGCGCCATCTCTCGAACTTCTGTAGCTTTCATAATTTCTCCTCTCTGTTATTTTACCATAGTTTCTCTATTCTGAATGGCAGATGCATCTGTAGCAGCAAATGGTTCGCGCCTTTGTAAATTTACGTCCTGCGGCAGGTCTCTTTGCGGCCGTCTGCCGCTGTCGTTCTTGTACTTGACATTTTGTTATGCTATGATAATTTAGTTTTTAACAGGGTACGATACTACATCCGTACACTCTATTTTTTTTCCTGAAGGAGGTCCCGAAAATGTGTGGAATTATTGGTTACACCGGTCAGTCGGACGCCGCTCCTCTGCTGCTCGACGGGCTGGAAAAACTGGAATACCGGGGCTACGACTCCGCCGGCATCGCTGTCATTGAGAGCGACGACGCCATCGACATCGTCAAATCCAAGGGCAAAATTGCCGACCTTCGAGCAAAGATTGCCCGAACCCGCGCGCCGAAGGGCACCATTGGCATCGGCCACACCCGCTGGGCCACCCACGGCGAGCCCAGTGACGCCAACGCACATCCCCACTTCAGCAACTCCCGCAAGTTTGCTGTCGTCCACAACGGCATTATTGAGAACTTCATTCCGCTGAAGGAACAGCTGCAGAAAGAGGGCTTTGTCTTTCACAGCGACACCGACACCGAAGTCATTGCCCAGCTCATGGACAAGAATGACAACGGCGACTTCCTGCAGACCGTTCTCAAGACCATCCACATGCTCCAGGGCTCCTATGCCATCGGCATCATCGACACCAGCGACCCGGACACCATCATCTGCGTCAAAAAGAGCAATCCTCTTATCGTCGCAGTCAGCGACGACGGCAACTTTATCGCATCCGACATCACTGCTGTCCTCAACCACACCCGCAACATGTACAAGCTGAATGACGGCGAGCTCGCCGTCGTCAAGCCGAACAGCGTCGCATTTTACAACGAAGACGGCGACCCGGTGCTCAAAAACCTCCAGCACGTGGACTGGGACGTCCACGCCGCAGAAAAGGGCGGCTACGAGCACTTCATGATGAAGGAAATCAAGGAGCAGCCGGACGCCCTGCGCAAGACCCTGTCCCCCCGCATCACCGACGACAACCATATTAAACTGGACGACATTCAGCTCACCGACGAGCAGATCCGCTCGTTCAACAAGATCTATATTCTGGGCTGCGGCTCCGCGTATCACGTTGGAGTCGTCGGCAAGTATGTCATTGAGCAGCTCGCCCGCATTCCCGTCGAAGTCGACATCGCATCCGAGTTCCGCTACCGCTATCCGCTGGTAGACGATAAGACGCTGACCATCATCATCAGCCAGAGCGGTGAGACCGCCGACACCCTGGAGGCCATGCGGGAAGCCAAGAAAAAAGGTTCCCGGACACTGGCCGTCGTCAACGTTGTCGGCAGCTCCATCGCCAGCGAAGCGGATGATGTCCTCTATACCTGGGCCGGCCCGGAAATCTCCGTCGCCACCACAAAAGCCTACAGCACCCAGCTCTCTCTCATCTATCTACTGGCCATCCGGTTTGCCCTGGCCACCGGCGCCATCACGGAGAGCTATTCCCAGGAACTCCTGACCGAGCTGCAGACTATTCCAGACAAAATTGAATCCACCTTCGCCCTGGAGCCACAGATTCAGCGGGTTGCTGAGACCTACACCTATCTGCACCACGCCTATTTCATCGGCCGCAATCTCGACTACGCCGTCGCACTGGAGGCGTCTCTGAAGCTGAAGGAAATCAGCTACATTCACTCCGAGGCCTATCCGGCCGGCGAGCTCAAACACGGGACTATCTCTCTCATTGAGCCCGGAACCTCCGTCATCGCCCTCTGCTGCTGCGATCGCCTGGTCGACAAAACCGTCAGCAACGCCAAAGAGGTCCTTGCCCGCGGAGCACAGGTCTTTGCCGTCGCCAATGAGGGCAACGAGAACGTCGGAAGCATCTGCGACCACGCCATCTATCTCCCGAAGACCCATCCGCTGTTTCAGCCTTCCATTGAAGTGGTCCCGCTCCAGCTGCTCGGCTACTACACCGCCAAGGCCAGAAAATGCGACATCGACAAACCGCGCAATCTTGCCAAGAGCGTCACGGTTGAATAAAACTGCCTGAAAAAAGGAAGAACGACGATCTGCCCGTAACAAGGGCAGTCGTCGTTCTTTTTGTATCTGGGCTTGAAATATGAATTATAATTTTGCCACAATTTTGCGGTCAATGCGGCGCCGCATACCGAAGGCAGCACCGGAAGCCAGGAGCTCTGCGACGGGAAAGGCTATCCAGATGGTCACCGCCGGCTGCGGCGTTTTCGACAGCAGCCAGGCAAGCGGGAGCAGAATGACCGCGAAGCGCAACAGGGAGACAATGAGAGAATAGACCCCGTTGCCCAGCGCCTGAAAATAGCCCTGCGCCACGGTGTTATATCCGGAAAGGAGCCATCCGATGCAGATAATTCGAAGGGCACGGGCCGTGATCTTTTGCACCGGTGCAGAGACCGCAAACGCGCTGACAATCTGCGGAGAGAAAATCAGAAACAACAGAATTCCGAACGCCATGATCACCATGCAGTAGAGCATGGCCCAATGGCTCCCCGACTTGATTCGATCTGCGCGGCGTGCACCATAGCTGTATCCAATAATTGGAATGACAGCGTTGTTCAGGCCGTAGGACGGCATGAAGACGAAGTTCTGCAGTTTGTAAAAGATGCCGAACGAGGTGACAAGATCGGCGGATACCACGCCCAGAATGAGATTCATGGCATAGGACATGATAGAAGTCAGGCCGTTCATAATAATAGCCGGGAATCCCACCTTATAGATACGGCCGATGATGGTGCCGTCGGGCCGCAGATACCGAAGACCCTTTTTCAGTTCAGGGGTCCGCGTAAAGAACAGGATGCCGCCCACGATCATTGCCACGATCTGACCGATGACCGTGGCCCAGGCAGCTCCCGCCACGCCGAGTTTCGGGAAAAAGCCGTATCCGAAGATCATCAGCGGATCGAGCACGATATTGGTGACGGCCCCGGAGATCTGACAGATCATGGAATAGGTCGCATTGCCGGTTGCCTGCAGGATTTTTTCAAAGGCGAAGTAAAACATTGTTCCAAAGCAGACTAGCGTAATGATGCGGACATAGGAGGTGCCGTAAGCGAGCACCACCGGATCGGCCGTCTGGGTTGCTATATAGTTGTCGCCCCAGAGGCCGCCGACCAGCATCATCAGGAGGCAGAGGCACCCTTCGGAAAAGACGCCGTTTCCGGCCACGCAGCTGGCGGCCTCCCCATTCTTCTCTCCAAGGAACTTGCTGAGCACGGCGTTGATGCCCACTCCGGTTCCCACATTAAGCGCCGTCATGATCATCTGAAGCGGGAAGGCCAGTGCCAGCGCCGTAACGGCTTTGTCACCCGCATTGACAATGGACGGGTCGGTAATATGGCTGACAAACAGGCTGTCCACAACATTGTAGAGAGCCTGAACCATCATGGAGATCATCATGGGGACGGCCATCTGAAAGACCAGTTTTTTCATTGGCGTAGTGCCCATGCGGTTTTGTGAGATACTTTCTTCCAATTCGGTGCCTCCTACTGAAGCTGGTCCAGAGTCATGCTGTAAGGTTCCAGGAATTCGCTGAGAAAATCCTCCGCCGCCGGAAAATGCAGGTCATGGATAGCCGCCAGCGTAGAATCTTCCGCTTTGGAGAATTCCGTGTTTCCGGCCTTCTTCTCCTCCATGCATTTGATGAGCGCACTGAGTTTGTCGGCCGCCTTGACGAGTATTTTCATCTCCGGCTCCGTCTTCTCATACTGCAGGATGGGACGATAGACCTCCCGGAGATCTTTCGGAAGCATGTGGAGCAGTTTCTCCGTAGCCTCCTCCTCTACCTCGGCATAGGCGCCGCGGATTTTCCGGCTGTAGTATTTGACCGGAGTCGGCATGTCGCCGGTCAGAATTTCCGAGCTGTCGTGGAACAGACCCAGAACCGCAGCATGATCCGGGTCATAGTGGGTTCCATGGCGCTCATTGGAGAGGATGGCGAGGGCGTGTGCCAGGACAGCCACCTCAAAAGAGTGCTGGGACAGCGACTCGTTTTCGGTATTGCGCATCAGCGCCCACCGGTCAATATATTTCATTCTCGCCATCATGGCGAAAAACTGGTTATCCTCCATAGAAAACAACTTCCTCCGTGACAGAAACAGACCCGCTGACATCTGCTGCAGCGGGTCTGTAGAAATTCAGAACAAAACGGAACTTTAGTCCTTCCGTTTGAAAATACTCTTGTGCTCTTTCGGCTCCTTTACGGGCTGAACCGAAGCCGGTGCAATTGGCGTGCCGGCATTTTCGATCATCTTCGCGGCACGGTCGTAGGTGACGGAGCGGCCGGTATACATAAAAACAATACCAAGGAAGGCGAAAATTACGCCGCCCAGCATAATGGAGATGGAGACAATCATTAAAATAAAAATAATGGTAGCAGTAATCATAGTGCCATTCCTCTTTTCCGCTCAAGCGATTCATTAGCCAAAAACACTTATAATCTTGTTTTTATTCTAGCAGACTGCGAAAAAAAATGCAATAAAGTCCTTTTTTCCGGCCGCATCCTCTCAAAAATTCTGTTTTTTTGCGGTTATCTATGCTATTATGGCCATTGTATAAAATGAATTTTAATACCTTATTAAGGGAAAAGTGAGGTGAGACTGTGTCGGTAACTGTCATAACGGAGATTGGCCGCTGGCTGCTTCCAGTCCTGGCGGTTGTTATCTACGTTGTCTGCGGTTCCGTACTGGTTCGGGGAAATAAAAAAACCGGCGTGCTCGGCTATGTTATCAATGCCTCTACCGGCGAAACAATGCCGCTGAAGTCGTATGAGACCTCCATTGGGCGCAGCAAGCACTGCGACATTGTTCTCAATTACAACACCGTTTCCCGCTTTCACGCGGTCATTGCCCGTCGGGGCGGAAAATGGATTCTGTTTGACACCAACTCCAAAACGGGGTCCTATGTCAACAAAGTCCGGGTTCTGGACAAAAAGTATCTGGAAAATGGCGACACGCTGGTATTCGGCAACGCCATCTTTAAATTCTACGAGGAACTTCCCACAAAAGCGGAAGCCCAGGAGGAAATGCGGCGGATGACCTACAGCACCCGCACACCGGACGCCGACAGCACATTCAGCACGAAGCATGAACCGGCAGCAGCCGAAGCGAATCTGGCCGACAGCGGCGACGTTGTCATTCCGCAGAAATGGAAAACCGGCTGCAACCTGGAAAACTGCATTACCGGTGAAATCATGCCCATCGACAATATGGACTCCATCCTGATTGGACGGGCACCGGAGGCGCAGATCCGCATCCAGAACAAGTCGGTTTCACCGTACCATGCCATGGTTGCCAAGAACAATCACGGCCGCTGGATCCTCGAAGACCTCGGCTCCGCGGCGGGTACCCTGCTGAACGGCATTCCAATTACGCAGGCCACTCCGCTCTACGACAACGATATTATTGAAATCTGCGGATACACAATCCGTTTCAACGATCCTAATTAACCGGGAGGAACCTCTTACGCATATGCAAATCTCTGAGAAATGTGAGGTGACCGCTGTATGAACGGACCGAAATGGATTCCGGCGCTGCTTCTTATCACCGTCTTTCAGCTCGTATCCTTCGCACAGGTTGTGTTTACCAGCTCCGGTATGGACACGACGGCTCTCATTATCCTTATTATCTATATGGCATTCGAGTGGATCTACGCCATCGGCTCTTCCATTATCCTGCCTAAACACTCGCCTGCCCTGGAATTTATGGCCTTTTTCCTGACCGGCATCAGTCTTGCCATTGTCACCGATAAAGGCACCAATATGCTGCTGACGCAGTTTATCGCCGTCATGATCGGCTTTATCTTCTTCGTCCTCATCCTCTGGATGATTGCAAATGTCGATCGCGCGGAAAAATTCCGCATTCCCATGGCGGGCATCGCCGTCGCACTTCTGGTCTTTGGCCTCATCTTTGCCCGGAATACCAACGGCGCCTACAACTGGGTCTCCATCGGAAACTTCTCGTTCCAGCCGTCTGAAATCGTCAAGATTGCCTTCATTTTTGTCGGCGCGGCGACCCTCGAGAAAATCCAGACCTCGAAAAACATCCGAAACTATGCGCTATTCGCCATTGTCTGCGTCGCGCTTCTCTTCCTGATGCGTGACCTCGGCACAGCCCTTATCTTCTTCTTCACCTTTGTCGTCCTCGCATTTCTGCGTTCCGGCGACACCCGGACGATTCTCTTCTCCATTATTGCCGCCGCTATGGCTGCGGTTCTGGTTGTCCTCGTCAAGAGAAACTACGTTATGAACCGGTTTGCCACCTACCGCCATATCTGGGACAGCCCCTATGGCAGCGGCATGCAGCAGACCCGTGTCCTGACCTATTCGGTCAGTGGCGGCCTGCTCGGTATGGGCATCGGCCAGGGCAAACTCCGCAATATTTTTGCTGCCACCGAAGACCTCGTCTTCGGCGTAGTCTGTGAAGAGTGGGGTCTGATTATCGGATTCCTGGTCTGCATCTCCTACATCATTCTCTTTATCCACAGTATCCGCAATGCGAAGGGTGCACACAGCACTTTCTACTCCATCGCCAGCTGTGCGGCCGGAAGTCTCCTGCTGTTCCAGGCAGCGCTCAACATCTTCGGCGTCACCGACTTCCTGCCGATGACCGGCATTACGCTCCCGTTCATCAGCCGCGGCGGTTCGAGTACCGTCTCCTGCTGGGGTCTTCTCGCTTTTATCAAGGCAGCGGATAACCAGACGTGGGCAGGAGGGAAATCATGAATCGACTCTCAAATAAGGCAAAATGGCTGTATCTCCTGGGCGTCCTGTTTCTGGTCACGCTTATCACCCTCTTCATCACGATGGACGTCAATGCAAACAAGTGGGTCGTCAAGGAGTATAACCAGCATATCTACCACAACGGCGAACTCATCGGCGAAGGTAAAATTACCGACCGCACCGGTAAACGGCTTGTCGAAACCGTCGGAAACAAGCGTGTTTACAATAGCAGCGCCGACGTCCGAAAAGCCATGCTCCATGTCGTGGGCGACGCCAACGGGTTCATCTCCACCGGTGCCCAGACCGCCTTTAAGTCCCAGCTCACCGGCTACGATTTTCTGAACGGTCTGTACGGTCTCAACAAAGACAACAAACACGACCTGGCACTCACCATCGACGCAGATCTGTCGGTCGCCGCCATGAAGGCAATGGGTTCCTATCACGGCACCATCGGCGTCTACAACTACAAGACCGGCGAAATTCTCTGCGCTTTTTCCGCACCGACTTTCGACATCGACAACAAGCCGAATATTGACACTAACAGTTCCCAGTGGGACGGCGTCTATATGAACCGCTTCTTCAGCGGCAGCTTTACGCCGGGCTCCACCTTTAAGACTATCACCACGGCCTGCGCGCTGGAAAATGTCAGCGACATCCTGAATCAGACCTTCTACTGCCCGGGCTATTACACCACCCGCTCCGGTGGCACCGTCAAATGCAACGGCGTCCACGGCCGGGAGAGCTTTGAATCCGGTCTGAACCACTCCTGCAATACGCAGTTTGCAAAGATTGCGGCCGAAGAGCTCACCAACGAGGAAATGGACAAAACCGCCGACGAATTCGGCTTTAACAAGTCCATTAATGTCAATGGTATCCAATGCAAAGCCAGCTACTTTGATCTCTCCAAAGCCTACACGCTGGACCGCGCCTGGGCCGGCATCGGCCAGTTCACCACCATGGTAAATCCGTGCCACGCTATTACCATCATGGGCGCCATCGCAAACCGAAACGGCAGAACCCCTTCCCCGACCATTCTGAAAAAGCGGATCAATCTTTCCAGTATCTCCTATTGCAAACCAGACATTGCCCGCACACTGGATGATCTTCTCCGCTCCAACGTCACAAACTTTTACACCGACGCCCGTTTTCCAAACCTGCAGATGGCGGGCAAAACCGGTACCGCACAGATCTCCAACGGCAAACCGCACACCTGGTTCGTCGGCTATTCTCAGCGGGAGGATCTTCCCCTCGCCATCGTCGTCGTTCTCGAGAAGAGCGGCGGCTACGGTCTGACCAACGCCATTCCGGTTGCAAATCACGTCATGCAGAGCGCACTGAGCCTGCAGAGTCAGCTCGTCAGCTAAAAACAAATCTTTCAATCCATCAAAAGGGACCATCCGCTAAACAGCGGATGGTCCCTTTTCGGTTCAGGCCATTTTTCGGATGCGCTCCGAGTAAGCGCTGATTGCCTCTAAGTTGTCAAAGATAAACTGCTGCGCCTTTTTATTGTAAAGATTTTTCTCATATTCTCTTCCGTCCCGGGTCTTCAGTTTTGCGGTCTCAATCCCCTGTTCCCGGCCCAGATCGGTTGCCACTTTACGGCGGCCCTTGTCCCCGTCGGGGACGGATTCCAGAAACCCGAGGGATTCCAGCCAGGCGGTCATCTGCATGGCCGAGATGCTTTTGACATCTGGGGGAAGCACTTTGTGCAGGCGAAAGGCAATGCCAGAGATGCCGATCGGTTTTTCCGAAAGCGGCAGGGATGCCCGCTCTTCCGCCGTAATGGCAAACGACTTTTTCTTCCGCCCGGAAATGGGGGTCACACAGCCGCGGTTGGCGATAATCTCCCCGAGAAGATCCGCCGCCGTCCGAAAGCTGCGGCAGAGACTGACGTTGTTGTAGAGAGAATCCTCCGGCAGATCCTCCCCGGTAAACGGGTCGATTCCATTGGACAGTTTTTCCAGATACAGCTGCGATGTGTAAATTCGTTCCAGTTCCATTTTCTTCACCTCAAATGGTATTATTTTTTTCAATACTCAGCCGCAGAAGCTGATACCCGGCCCGATTCGCCACCCAGGCCGTTCCGGCCCGGGACATGGGACCTGCATCGTCAAACGTGCAGGGAATGACAATGCTGCCGTCCCGATATAGGTAGCCCCAGTGCCCATTCAGTTTGACCGCTGCGTAGCCATGGGAAAAGGATTTGGCATCTTCAAAATAGGGCTCCAGGACAATCTGTCCGGATTCCGTCACAAATCCCCATTTTTTTCCTCTGCGGAAAGCCAGAAGTCCGTTTCGCTCATTTGGAAAGCGAATCTCATCCGCGTGAAAGTCCGAACAGCGGTTCCCGTCCGGATGCAGCAGATAACACTGTCCGTGATAGACACCGATCAGAATTTGGTTCTGGACCGCCTCACCGAACTCATTCTCGGCGACCTTATCAAATGCGGCCTGCCGCTTCAGCTTCCAGTCCGGCCCAATCCACTGCCAGAGCCCAAAACGGCTGACCAGTGAGATGCCGTCCGGCATGCGATAGACTTTGTCGTATCCAACCCGGAATGGTTTCCCGTTTTTCCCGAGAAATCCGTACTGCTCACCTGCTTTGACAGCCGCATAGCCTGCGACAAACGGGCCCAGATAGCTGCATTTTCCGTCCGGAACCATCCTGCGCTTTCCATCGGCATCCAGATAAATCCATTCTCCATCTGCCGTGCAGGCCGGATACAGCGCCTTTTTCTCTGACACCGGCCCAATCTGCCGATAGGAGCCCTGAAAGCGTTCTTTTCCCCTTGCATCGCAGATACCGGCAGACTTCTCTTTTCGGAAAAAACACTGCTGACTGCCGTCCGGACCGGGAAACCACCCGGAAACCGACCGGGCCATATGGTATTCGAGTTCATATCTGCCCCGCAGCCGTTTTGCCATGGAGCGGGCCTTTGCCGACTTCGGGCAGCTGCAGACCGTCTGGTAGGCCTGCGGCCATTTTCTCTGCCTCTCGTAGCAGAGTGCCTTTCGACAAACCGCATCCGCGCGATTCGGCTGTCTGGACAGAATCTCATTGCATTCGCTAATTGCCTTGTCGTATCGTTCGGTAGCATAGTAGAGCTGCGACAGACGAACCGGAACGCGCAGATCTTTGGGGTGCATATCTGCACAGCTATGGTAGAGCTCTTCGGCCTCGTCAAAAATCTGTTTTTGAAAGCAGCTCTCTGCTTTTGCGAAGGTCTGCTGATAGACTTTTTCCTGCCGTGCTCTCCCATAATAAAAGCCGCACCACGACAGACCGACGACCGCAATCAGGATTAGCAGATAGCAGACCCAAGTCGATATTTTTGTTCGGCTGTTCAGGACCATCCGCCTCCTCTCTGGAGCAGAATTTCCGCTGCCGCGGCACCAGCTGTCAGGTAAGGGGCAAACGGCATTCGGGTGCTCCGTTTCATCTTTCGGCTGACCAGCAGAACCGCCGCTGTCAGCAGAGCCAAAAGTGAGGTCAGCAGCATAGAGCCGAGAATTCCTTCCAGCCCCTGGTACCATCCAAGCGCCAGCAAAAGCTTGATATCCCCCATGCCGATTCCCTCGTGCACAATGGCGCGGCAAATGGCACAGATGGCTGCTGCCGCAGCCAGTCCAGATGCCGCTCTGAGAAAAGTCCGGCCCCAGGAGGAATCCCAGAAGATACACCGAATACAGTCATAGGCCGTCCCGCAGCAGAACAGCAGAACCGGAAAGCAGTTGGGAATGATCTTTTTTCGAAAATCGATGACCGAGGCGGGAATGAGGATGGCCAGCAGCAAAAGAATATCACCGTATTCTTTCATCAGTAATGTCATACCAGCGCCTCTTCCAGATAACGGACGGTTACAGAGATTCCATACTGCTCCTTCATCTCACTCTGCAGCCGCTTCAAAGCCTGCTGCATAGAAGAATTCTGTTCTGCCTCTTCCGGCACCGTCAGAAGAATCTGTTTCCGGCCCGGTTTCAGTGGATAAACGGTCCCATTTTTCATTTTCACCCTCCCTTTCAGTCGTCGGATATGGCGGTTCAGATCGCGTCCGTAAGACAGAACCTCCCGCTCCAACGCCGGCCAGCTGACGGTATATGCCCCCGGATCTTCGGCCGCTCCGGCCTGGATAGAATAATAGGGGTCAAACAGATTGATGGAATACTGTTCCATAATCTGCCCTGTGGCCGGATTGTAGAAGTCGATGCCCGTATCGGGAAGTGCTGACTGGAAAAACTGGCTTCTACGAAGCGTCTTCATAAAGAAACGGCCTCTGACAAAAGGCGGCTTTTTCCAGATAGAATCTCCGCCGTCTCCAAAAGCAGATCCTTTTAATAGGGCAGACGCATTTTCAGGGAGAAGTGCCTCAGTCTCTGCAATCTGACAGATGGGCAATTCTTTCCGAAACAGGCCATAAGTATTCACCCGAATCCGGTAGGAGACCTGCAGGGATATCGTTTTTCCCTGTCCGTACATTCTGCTTCCCGCAAAGGAAAGCCCGCCCATTCCCCCTCGTACACCCTGAATCCGCAGCCATTTTGAGAGCCCGCTGAGCTGTAATTGACGAAAGGTCTCTTCTTTTGCCAGTGCAGCCGTCGGTACGCCCGTTCCCTGTCCGCCGGACTGGACAAAAATCGTCCGGAGCTGGCCCTGAAGCGCAGCCGATTCCGCGGTTCCGATTTCATAGGAGATTGAAGACAGTCGGATTGCCGCTGCATTCAGAGCATCCTGGACTTCCCCTTCCACTATTACAATGAGAAGAAGAGACAGCAGTGCCATCATACAGGCCGTAAAGATAAAGATTGTCAGCGCACCTTCTATGCAATAGGATCCTCTCCGCTCAATAGGCATACACCTCTTTTCTCTGAATAGGACGGCGGAGCACAGAGACGGATGCCTCCAGCTCCACCTGCTGGGCACTGCGGCTTAAGTCAAATCCGGGCTGCTGTTTCTGACAGACCAGCTGCATTAATACAGCCATCCGACCCAGGATTGCCCTTCTGGAAGCCGATGAAACACATTTTGCGAGCAGGATAAGCCGAAGATAGTCCCGATAGGTGAGATCCTTCGGCGATGAGGACGCCGGCCGAATTTCCCCGGAAAGGGACGTCCGCCAGGTGGCATTTGTCTTGTAAAAGGGGACTGCCCCGCCATCCAGCAGCTCCGAGAGATCGGCGGAGGATTCGGCGAGAATCCAGAGTTCCAGAATGGCCTCTGCGCCCAGCGCAGCACCCGGCCCAACAGCTTCTGCCAGCGGAGCCGCTGCCGCGGCGGCGGCTTCCAGCATTGCAGGACTGCTATGGGCATACATACCGTTCAGACAGACACGTATTGCAAAAAGCAAGGCTGCAGTCCGGCGAATGGTTTCCTGCTTTTGATTGCTCCCCGTCAGCAGATATTCGAGTTCGGCACCGCACATCTCCCGCTCCGCATACGACTTTCCTTTCAGAGAATGCTCTTCGGCACCGTCAGTTCTGCAGCTGAAAAAATGGCTGGCATACTCTTCTGTTTCCAGCGGCAGGCCGGTTCTGACAGCAAACAGCTGCTGCAGAAGCGGCTTTCCCACCCGCCTGGCAGAGGTTCCAGTTCCGCTGTCGGGAAGCGGCTCCTCTTTTGCCTGGGCAAGCAGTCTGGTACGAATGCCCGGGGAAATAAGCCCCGAGACCGATTTGACCTCTCCTTTCTGTAATAATTTCAGATCGTCACCTTTTGCCATCTTTTTCAAGCGCTCCAGAGAGAACTCGTTACTGCCGGAGACGGCCGGGACATTTTCCTTGCTGTCGCCAGGAGCAGCACGATCTGGTATCTTTTCTGCGAGCTCTTTTCGAAACAGAATCGGAGCGCGAACTTTCATATAGGAATGGAGAATCTGTTCCATGGTTTCCGGGCGGCTGGTCATGTAACGTTCCGGGTAGTGTACCCGAAAGGAGCCTGGAACAACTTTCACCACATTTTCTCCCGTCAGACCGGTTCCACTGTGCTCCGGACAGGCCATACGGTCAAACTGCGCCGAACGGGCCTGCTGCTGTTCGGGCTCAGAGAGCCCGGTGGAAAACAGATCAAACTCCTGTTTCAGAGGAACACAGTAGTCATTGAGCGCCGCATTTCCGCACAGATTCAGCATTCCCGCCATACGGGCACGTCCTGCGGTATAGCGGACCGAGCTGACAGCCAGGGTAAAGCAGCTGCAGAGCGGCAGCAGCACCAGAATCAGGAAGACTGAAATGGAGCCGTCGATCCGCTCCCGCTGAGTCATGAGACCGCCTCCTTTTTCAGAAACTGTATGAGATCCCATTTTCGCGCACCGTCAATGGGCAGCGGCAGATTTCGCCGGACGCGAACCGAAAACAGATGTTTTCCAAAATAACTGCATTCCGCCGCCGCTGTAACGGATCCTGAATGGACGGTCAGCTGACGTGCTATGGAAACCCCGGGTATAAAAGAAATCCGGTTAAATTTCTTTTCCATCTCCACATGGATTTCCTCGTGCGTCTTTCCGTCTGTTTCGGTCCATGCAGCCTCATTGACCGCCGCATGCCAGGACTGATCTGCCGTCTCCTCCGCAATATGAAAGGAGTAAACATAGAAAACCAGCAGAAATGACAGCAGCATCAGACAGAGTACGACGGCGGCCGCAAATGGAAAGACCCAGGAAAATGAGATCACCTGTACAGATCCGGAAGTGTCATCCCGGAAACGTATGCGGAAGCGTAACACGTACTTCCATCCCGCTGCGGATCTTATCAAACATTTTGGATACAATATCGGTCATCTCACTTCGGAAAATTGCCACGAGTGCAATTACCACCAGAATCAGCAGCACAAGTGCCACAATATTGACTTCTCCGCTTACATCCTGCATCCAGGTTCTGTTTTCCTGCATAACTGCCTCCTTTTCTCTCAGACCAACAGACTTCGGAAAGCCGGGACTATTACCATCATCAGAATTCCGAGAAACATGGCAATGGTCGGGAGAAGCAGCTTCTGCTCTGCCAGTTCCCCCTGTTCCCGGGCTGCATTTTTTCGTCGGCTCCAGGCCTGCTCGGCCAGTTCATCCAGTGCCTCCGGAAAATCGGTTCCCCCTTTACTCAGGTTCTGCCGAAACAGGGAGACAAATTTATTGATTTCCCGGAGCGGACATCGGACGGTCAATAGCCGGAGTGCGGCGTCAATGGACATTCCATTTTCCATATCGGCCGCGCAGCGCTGCATTTCCTGAAACAGTACGCCGTCGGACGCCCGGGCAACCTTGGAAAAGGCCGCTGTTGCGGTCAGACCTGCCCGGATCATGACCGAAAAATCCATCAGCATGGACGGGTATTCTGCCCGTATTTTTCGATGGCGCTGCTTCAGCGTCTGATCCAGTTTCCAGTCAAAATAAAAGCACAGAAACAAAAGGGTCAGCAGACCTGCCGCCAACAGACCGAAACTTCCGGTACAGGAAAATACCAATAGAATCAACGGCGTGAGAAGTACCGCATAGGCAGCCGGTGCCTCATCTGCATTTCGCGCAATTTGCTGTGCATCGGCAAAAGGCATCAGTTCCTGCAGCTTTTCCATGCGGACCCGTTCCCGCTTGCCGCCAATTCGCAGTCGGGTATTGATCCACCCGCCGACCGGATACAGCTCTTCCAGGAAAAATTCCGGACGGCCGGTTACATGGCCGGGCCGATTACGACAGAGAATTACCGGTACAGCGCTCATGACCGCAAGCCCGGTAGAAATTCCGAGCAGCACCAGTTTTACGGTGTCCTGGAGCATGGCATCACCTCCTTTCCTAAAGTTCAATATGGACCATGCGATAACCGATTAAGTAAGAGACGACAAATATGGCAAGAGCAATCAGATTGACCGTCACAGAGAGGCCATCCGCCTGCAGAAATTCGCGGTCTGCTGCCCGAAGTGCCGCCAGGATAACAAACGGCATAACCGCCATCAGATTCAGCTCATGTTTCGGTCCGGACAGGAACGTCTGGATTTCCGATTCCATTTCCAGCTTCTCTGCCAGTTTTCGTCTGCTCTCATCGGTCACACGCTTTAAATTGCCGCCGGCTCGGCTGCAGGTGCTGTAAATTTCTCCAAAAGTCTGCACATCCATACACGCGGCTTCCTTTGCAGTCTGATGCAGAAGCTCTTCCATCGTTCGGCCATTCTGCAGACCCTCCGTCACTTTTCCGGCAGCCCAGCAGATTGGTGAAGTCGGCGCATATAGCTCATTCATCTCCTCCCCTGCATTTAAAAAGGCATCATAGGTGTTCTTTCCGCAGGAGAGGCAGGTGCTGACGGCATCCAGATAATCACAGAACTGATATTGGAAGTCCCGCCTCCGTTTTTCTCTGCAGTATTTTCCATACCAGACACTGCCGGCAATTGCGCCAATGGCCGCCATCAGCAGTTCCGGAGCCAGATTGGAAAACAGCACCATTCCAACCATAAGTCCGACCGATGCACCTGGAAACAGACCGATCAGCCTTAGATTCCATCCGATCGTCATGCCGCAGTATTCCATGGGCTGAAATAAGTCAAGGATTCGTTTCCAGATCTGCTTCCACTGCTTCATCGGCGTCCTCCTTTCGGTACTCTTCGATTTTAAATGTGTGGACCAGTGTATTTCCGGTGGCACACAGGCAATCCCCCTGCCAGAGATACAGGGGATTGAGCTGAATCTGCTCGTCCTGCAGACCGATTACCTCTTCAATGGACGCCACCACACGCCTTCGACCGGAAATCCGTTTCAAGTGCACCAGGATATCCAGGGAAGAGGCGATATCCCGCCGGACCGCGGCGAGCGGGAGAGCCGCATTTCCCTGCAGAACCATGCTCTCGAGACGCCGCAGCATATCAAAACTGCTGTTGGCATGGCCCGTCGAAATAGACCCGTCATGGCCCGTGTTCATAGCATTCAGCATATCCATGGCCTCCTTTCCACGGACCTCTCCCACAATAATGCGTTCCGGCCGCATGCGAAGCGATGTTTTGATTAACTGCTGCATGGAGACGGCACCGGATCCCGATGAATTGGCATTGCGCGTCTCCATGCGGACCAGATTTTCCACACCGGTAATCTGGAGTTCCGCAGAGTCCTCAATTGTGATGATGCGCTCATCTTTTGGAATAAAGTCGGAAAGCGCATTCAGGAAAGTGGTTTTTCCGGAGCTCGTACCGCCGCTGATAAAGATGTTGTATTTGGACTCTACCAGTTTTTGAAGAAAGGCCGCCGCTTCAGCTGTGATGGAACCGAACGAGATCAGACGATCCATTGTAATCCGCTGTTTTGGAAACCGCCTTATGGTGACAATTGGTCCATCGAGCGAGACAGGCGGGAGCACCACATTGACCCGCTCTCCCCCGGGAAGCCAGAGGTCAACGATGGGATTTGCCTGATTGACCTCCCGGCCTGCCCGGCTCACCATGCGCTGGATGCAGTCAAAAAGCTCCTGCTCCGACGAAAAGGATGCGTTGCTGCGTTCCACACGGCTTCCCCGTTCTATAAAGATACGGTTGTAATCATTGACCATGATCTCCGTAATCTCCTCTTCCTGCAGCAGCTTGTCCAGGATGCCCAGACCCCGGATCGAGGAGAAGACAGTCTGAACCATCTCTTCTTTCTCTGCTTCCCCTCTGTTTCGATACCGGCCGCGGTGCGATATGGTCTGCCGAATGACGTCGCGGAGCTGATCGTCACTTAAAAGGGACAGGGTATAGTTGCGGTAGATTTCCTCTCGAAGATCTTCATACATAGAGTGCCTCCCTAAGACGGGAAAAAACGTCGAACCCGGGGAGATCCTCCAGAAGTTTCCGGGGATCAGCCGTGTTCTGCAGAGGGATTCCCCCCAGCCGCTCCATCCCATCTTTTTCAAGAAGAGTGCCGACCCCTTTGCGGAACCGGTTGTAGAGAAGACAGCTCTTCTGCAGAAGCTGTTCTTTGGGGAGATCACACAGCGAGGGCATCATATGGATAAGCTCCTGCGTTTTCCAGTTGGAAATCTCCTCCCCGTCGGCAACATAAATGAGTTTGGTACAGGCGATGACCGGCAGAATCAGCCGGCGGGAGCTGTCCAGCTTTACATCCAGAATAATAGGTCCCTTGTTTTTCTCCGCAATTTGATCGGTCAATTCCATGACCTCTTCTCCGCTGATCGTGAGAGCATCCTGCATGGTCCGACATGGCTGCAGAAACCGTACACCGGAACGGTCGGTGATCAGGCAGCTGGCCAGCAGACTGTCGATGGAAAATCGGCCGGAACGCATGGCAAACAGGCATTCCTCCATACCGTAAAGTGCCTCTCCCTGAAAGAAAAAAGGAGTGCTGTTTTCCACCTCGAAATTCAGGTAGACCGGCTTTTTGCCATGCTCTGCACAGTGAACCGCAAAAGCGGCAGCTGCCGTGGAACAACCAGTCCCGCCGCTTCCGGAGGTAAACACACAGATTTGCCCCTGAGAGCCATTCCATGTCAGATGAGATTTCCCTTCCCGGCTGAACAGGGTTTTCCATTCGGGGACACTGTGATAGCGGCAGATACGAGGCGGATCTGTATCTCTCTTCTCTTCGGCGGCGGTCTCTACGAGATAAAAGATATTCTCAGATGTGAGGTCGTATGCGGAATGTCTTTCCCAATAGCGGCAATCACAAAGAATCAGCGTTATCTGATTATTTTTCAGGGCAGCCGCCGCACGGGCAAGGTCTGGAAATGGGAGCAGCTGATACTGACCGGGGGCGTCGAGATTCAGTCCGCTCTGAAGGCGTTCCAAAAACACTGGCATATCGGTTACCACTCCAATTTTCATTTGGCGTTCCCCCCTTCCAAATTTATGAGGTACTCCTATTTAACACGTCTTGCTGCCGGAATCCAATAAAAAAGAACAGGTGGTCGAAAATTCCACCTGTTCGGTCATTATTGAGGAGCCCGCTGCGTATGTCCCCATGAAAGAATTCTATTTTTATGCAAAAAAAGAGCCGGTCCAAATTGGACCGGCTACTATTCTTATGTCGGCATTGCCCTATTTTCCCAGGGGGCTGCCCCCCAAGTATCTTCGGCACTGATGAGCTTAACTGCCGTGTTCGGAATGGGAACGGGTGGACCCTCATCGCCAATAACACCGACTCAGGAATGTGTTTCCCTGAGAACATGATGTATTATATCATCGACTTATATTCAATGCAAGCATTAATTTTTCAATCTTCAACTTTTTTATCATTTTTTTTATCATTTTAGATATGTTATAATGAATTTGGAAACTTCAGAAGAGGCAGGTCTTGCATAAATGATCAAAAAACAGATCCGCATATCTTTTCTCATTACTTCGATTCTGCTCCCGGCCATCGCCGGCACCCTTTTCGGAATCAGTATTTGGGCAAACCGACCGCGCGGAATCTCCATTCCCCTGGATTAATCACGTTCGGTAAGAGAAATCCTGTCAACGGATTTCTCTTTTTTTCTCCCTGCTGTCAATTTTTTACAAAAATTAAAGTTTTTTATCTTTGATATTTGTAATTTTTCATGATTTGTAGATAAACTTGTTTATTATATCATTTTTCAAAAATTAGTACAACAAAAATATTGCCAATTCTAAGACTTTTATATTATAATAAATTTAAAAAAAATGTATAAATGTATTATTTCCTTATCTGTTTTACTCTATTGCATCATCTGGGAGGGATACTATGCCAGCAGATCTCCATTGCCATACCCGACTTTCTGACGGCTCCCTTGGAATTGAGGACCTCATTCTTCTCGCCAAGCGCAGTGGAATTGAAACCATTGCCATTACAGACCACGATTGTCAGGCTGGCACGGTACGCGGAAAAATCATCGGAAAACGGCACGGTATAACGGTCATCCCCGGCGTGGAGCTCTCCTCCGTCGACGAGACCGAAGACGGTCAGAAACGCGAAGTTGACATTCTCTGCTATCTTGCCGAGAATCCGAACCGACTGGAAGGTCTCTGCCGAAAAAACTCACTCTCTCGCCGAAAAGCCAGTCAGCTGATGATCGTAAAAGCTTCTAAGCTCTATCCCATCAACTCGGACCTTGTTATTAAATGTGCGGCCGGTTCCACCAACATCTACCGCCAGCACATTTCTCATGCACTCATGGAGTGCGGCTATACCACCGAAATTTTCGGCGACATCTACTACAAACTTTTCAACCCGGAGAGTGAAGAAAATATCAATATTCTTCCAAAGTTTTCCAGCACAAAAGAGGTTATCGACTCCATTCACGAAGCAAATGGCGTAGCCATTCTCTCCAATCCCGGAGAGCATTCCGACTATCCCGCTCTCATTGACCGTCTTATAGGCCTGGGCCTGGACGGTATTGAAGTCTGGACGCCCTATAATACTCCGGAACAGACGGAAGACCTGCTCGCCATTGCCAAACAGAAACATCTTCTAAAAACCGGCGGCAGCTCTTTCTGCGGCATGTACAACCGCAAGCCCATTCAGCTTGGTACCTGCAATACGCCGGACGAAAATCTAAATCTCCTTCTGAGCTACCAGGCAAAACTCCGCCGTGCCAGAAGAAAAGCAGAAATGGCAAAGGCTTCTGCAGCCGCCGCCGAAAATAATTGACAAGTCAGGTGAATTCCTATGTCCCTCTATGAAGACGACGATATCAAGATTTTTACTTCTGAAAAAAATCTCAATCACTCCGCCGACGTCGACGCCGATGTGCTGCAGACCGTCGAGGCCATGAATCATGACCGTCAAAACGGAAATGTCAATAAGGCGCGCGTAATAGGAAAACATCTCGCCAAGCTGTTCGTCGACGAAGTGGAACACCGTGCCGACCGGGAAGAACTTTTTCAGGACTCTTCCGTCATGCAGCAAATCAGCGTTCTGTTTCTATTCTCCGCAGAAACAGGGTTTAATATTTATTTGCCCTCTACGACGCTCTCTACTATTGCAATTACTGCCATGCATGACCAGCTGGAACTCCGGCAGTCCAAACTGTACCGAGATGTCTATGAGAGTTCCGCCTACTCCTTCTATTTTCTCAATATCCGCAAAGAGAGCTCCAATGTCTCCGAAAACATTGGAAAGACCTTTGCCATGCTGTGCCATCACGAAGATGACATCCACTTTATTCAGGAGGGCGCACAGGTTTACAACGTCGTTTTAGCAGAAATTGAACGGAACGTGGAAAAAGCCAATTTTGCCGAGTAACGGAGCACTGCATATGGGAAAGCGCACAGATTATATTTCATGGGACGAATACTTTATGGGTATTGCCGTACTCTCCGCCATGCGGAGCAAGGACCCACATACCCAGGTCGGTGCCTGTATTGTCAACAATCAGAATAAAATTATGTCGGTCGGCTATAACGGCCTCCCCATCGGCTGCAGTGACGACCAGTTTCCCTGGAGTCGAGAAGGCAGCACACTGGAAACAAAATACCCTTATGTGTGCCACGCTGAGCTCAACGCCATTCTCAACCATGCGGGCGGCAGCTTAAACGGCTGCAAAATATACGTTGCCCTGTTCCCCTGCAATGAATGTGCAAAAGCTATTATCCAGTCCGGCATCAAAGAGGTCGTTTATCTCTCTGACAAATATGCGGACTCGGACAGCACCATCGCCTCTAAGCAGATGTTTGACTCCGCCGGCGTCAGGTATACCCATCTGACCGGCATCCATGAAAAGCTGGTACTGAATCTGAATCCGGATGACGTCTGAATCCATCAAAAAAATCGTGCAGCAGAATTATTTCTGCTGCACGATTTTTTTGCCGATTATTCGAATGTTCCTTCTTCGGCGCCCGCTGCCTCCGTCGCCGGTGCTGCTGCCCCGCCTGTGGTGGCAACAGAGCCGCCGTAATAGGATCCTCCTCCCGGAGATTCGTTTCCTCCGGCCTGTGTTGCAGGAACCGTATCGTAATAATAATAGGTTGTCCCATCATAGTTGCGCGTCTGTCCAGCCGGCAACTGGTCTGCTTTTCCATTCGGATTGTTCTTGGAGAAAGTAAGCGGCGAAATACGATTCGGGTCCAGACGAATATTGCTCTGTCCATACAGAGTGCGCTGCAGCTTGTTGGCTGCCAGTTCATAGTCCACAATCCAGATCCACTGGCCGTTCGCATTGCCCTCCACACAGGAATCCTGTGTCGGCATGGTAATCTGTCTCACTTTATACTGATTCCAGTGCTTTGAGAGCGACTGACTGGCGTATTTCATAATTTCCCGTTTGGACATATCTGTTTTAATATTGGGAAGCAGTACATTCACAACGTGGTTCATCTGACCAAGGGAAAGTCTCTTGAACTTGTTCATCATGGCCAGAATCACACGGCGCTGTCGTGCAGTCCGTCCTACATCAGAATCGAGTTTTCTAATGCGGCAAAACATCAGCGCATGTTCGCCGTTCATATGCATTTTTCCGGCATGGAATTGGATCTTTTTATGCGTCATCGTCCACTTATACCAGGTCCGATTCAGATAATCGGCCTCTTTCTTGGTGACATTAACGTCGATTCCTCCCATGGAATCTATTATTTTCGGGAAGGTATTGTAGTCGACCAGCGCATAATCGTCGATGTCAATCTTATAATCGTTTTCAATCGTAGAGACGACACACCTGGGTCCACCCGTTCCGTAGGCCGCATTCATCTTGCCGAAATAGCCGCCGCCGAACCGGTTTTTCTGAATATAGGTATAGCTGTCCCGATAAAAGGAGACCATGTTGATCTGATGCGTGCGCTCATTGATGGAGACAAGAATCATGGAGTCTGAGAGCTTGCTCTTACTGTCAACGCCGATCAGCAAAATATTTTTGACATATTTGCTGTGCATTTTCTCTCCACCGTTGGTTGCCCATTTTTTGAGCCAAGTGTTCAGGGAATCAGCATCCATGATACTGTCCATATCGGAAGCGGATATATCATTGTCCTGAATCCAGCCGCTGCCGAAGCCGCTGCCACTGCCGATCATGTCGAGTTTATTCAGGACAAACAGCGCAATTCCCAGCAGAAGGACGAGCACAATGCAGATTACCGCAATAACGGTTTTCTTTTTTTTTCTCATCTTTTTCTTTTTACCCTTTTTCCCGCGGTCCGGTTTGACGGGACCGGATGCAGAGGGCTCCTCTGCATTGGAAAAATGAACGGTCTCCATTTCGATTCGGTCGTCGGAATGACTTTCTTTCCAGCGATCTTCCTCGGTCCGGGCCTGTTCTCTTTTTTTGCGCTTATCTTCAATGGCATTGGCCGTATCGTCCAGTTCTTTGATGGCACGGTCGAATTCCTGATCTAATTCTTCGTTGAAAGGATTTCGTTCATTGCTCATCGGCAAAGTACCTCACTAATCGTCTTTTTCTCTGGTCTCCGTTTCCGGATTGGCGGAAGCTTCCTCTTCCGATTTATGCTCAGCTGCCGCAATCGTAATAAGACGATCCTCTCCGTTGATTCTCATGACCTTTACACCCTTTGCAGGACGGGATACAAGGTTGATTTCACTGACCTCGATGCGGATCATGACACCATTGGAAGAGATCATAATGAGGTCCTCTCCCTCGTCAACCATACGAATGGCTGCCACTTTGCCGTATTTTTCGACGCGGTAGTTCAGCAGTCCAGAGCCGCCGCGGTTCTGGACTTTGTAGTCATCCGGACTGCTTCGACGGCCGTAGCCGGTCTCGGATACGGTCAGAACCGTAGCATTCGGACGGACGATATCAAAACCGACAACCTCATCGTTTGGCTTCTTGAAGGTAATGGCTTTCACGCCGCGGGCGGTACGGCCCAGCGGGCGGGCATCGGTCTCATGGAACCGGATTGACATTCCCTCCCGGGTGGCAACGATAAGATCGTCTTTGCCGGAAGTGAGTTTTGCCCAGGCAAGTTCGTCTCCTTCATCAAGGCTGATGGCAATAATACCACTCTTTCGAATATTTTTAAAGTCAGAAAGACGCGTTCGCTTCATAATTCCGGCTTTTGTTACCATGCAGACAAAGGAATGTTCCGGATCGGTCAGGTCGACGCGGATCATGGAGGTTACTTTTTCATCTGGCAAGAGCTGCAGGACATTGACAATATTCATACCACGGCTGGTCCGGCTGCCCTCGGGAATTTCATAGGCCTTCAGACGATAGGCGCGGCCAAAGTTGGTGAAGAACATGATTTCATCGTGCGAAGAGCACGTAAACATCGTCTCTGTTATATCTTCGTCCTTCTGCGTCATGCCATTGATGCCGCGGCCGCCTCTCCGCTGAGTATGATAGCTGTCTGTTGTCTGGCGCTTGACATAGCCCATGTTGGTCAGAGTGATGACCACTTCTTCAACGGGGATGAGATCCTCAATGTCGACTTCGCCGCTGACATTGCAGATTTCGGTGCGGCGCTCGTCGGCAAACTTGTCTCGAATTTCCATGGCCTCCGATTTGACAAGACCAAGAATTTTTTCCTCATGGGCAAGCAGGTCGGTGTACTCCTCAATCTTTGCGTGGAGTTCGTCCAACTCATCCATGATTTTCTTGATTTCCAGACCGGCCAGCTGACCAAGACGATAGGCGACGATGGCGGAAGCCTGTGGGTCATCAAACTGGTATTTATCCATCAGAGCCTGTTTTGCCTCTGCGGTTCCGCCGGTGCAGGCACGGATGGTGGCGATGATTTCATCTACAATGTCGATGGCACGGGCAAGACCTTCCAGGATATGGGCACGGTCTCTGGCCTTTTTCAGCTCAAATTCGGTTCTGCGGCGGACGACCTCCTCCTGGTAGCGAATATACTCCTGGAGGATTTCCTTCAGCGTCAGAATTTTCGGCTCGCCGTTTACAATGGCAAGATTGATGACACTGAAAGTGGACTGCAGCTGCGTGTACTGGAACAGCTGATTTAAGACCACCTGCGGATTCGCGTCCCGTTTCAGGTCGATGGAAATATACATGCCATGCATGGAGGAGTAGTCGTTGATGTCGGCAATGCCGTCGACGCGCTTTTCCTTGACCAGGTCGGCGATGCTCTCAATTAAGCGGGATTTATTGACATTATACGGAATTTCCGTAATTTTAATCTCAAACCGGCCGTTCTTCTTTTCCAGAATTTCCGTTCTGCCGCGGACTGTAATCTTTCCGCGGCCTGTCGCATAAGCGGCACGAATGCCGGATCGACCCATTATAATACCGGCCGTTGGGAAATCCGGACCCGGAATGTATTTCATGAGCTCGGGGAGCTCAATGTCCGGGTTGTCAATTACAGCACACATGCCGTCAATGACCTCACCCAGATTGTGGGGTGGAATATTGGTGGCCATACCGACGGCAATACCCATAGAGCCGTTGACCAGCAGGTTCGGGAACCGGGATGGGAGAACGGTGGGCTCCTTCAGTCGGTCATCGTAGTTCGGCATGAAGTCGACGGTATCTTTGTCGATATCCGTCAACATCTTCATGGCAATTTTGCTCATTTTGGATTCGGTGTAACGGTAGGCAGCCGGCGGGTCGCCGTCAATGGAACCGAAGTTGCCGTGGCCGTCCACAAGCGTATACCGCATGGAGAAATCCTGGGCCAGTCGAACCATTGCGTCATAGACCGACGCATCTCCATGGGGATGATATCGTCCAAGTACGGAACCAACGGTATCGGCGCACTTACGATAAGGGCGCTCCGGATACAGGTTGTTCTCGTACATGGTGTACAGAATACGGCGGTGAACCGGTTTCAGTCCATCGCGGACATCCGGCAGCGCACGTTCGACGATGACGGACATGGAATAGTCCAGGAAGGATTTCCGCATCTCTTTTTCGAGATCGACGGGGATAACCTTCTGCGTCTTTAAATTTTCACGGAACTCAGCTTCTTTTTTCTTCTGCTGTTCCGAGTTCATTTTTTTCGGCATAAGAGTTTCTTCATCCTTCCTCAGATATCAAGATTCTCAACGTATTTGGCGTTTTTCTGAATGAATTCGCGGCGGGGTTCAACCTTGTCTCCCATGAGAATGGAAAAGGTCTCATCTGCCTCCATGGCATCTTCCAGATTGACGCGGAGCATAATGCGGGTTTTCGGGTCCATGGTGGTCTCCCAGAGCTGTTCGGGGTCCATCTCACCGAGACCTTTGTACCGCTGAATGTCACATTTGCCGCCCAGTTCCTGGATCATACGGTCTCGCTCTTCGTCGGAATAGGCGTAGAGGGAACGTTTGCCCCGGGACAGTTTATAGAGCGGCGGCTGTGCAATATAGACATGACCCTGTTCAATGAGAGGCCGCATATAGCGGAAAAAGAAGGTAAGCAGAAGTGTGCGGATATGGGCACCGTCGACATCGGCATCGGCCATCAGAATGATCTTATTGTAGCGAAGTTTTGTGATATCAAAATCTTCGCCGATTCCGGTGCCAAGAGCCGTGACGATTGGCGTCAACTTATCGTTGCCGATGACTTTATCGAGCCGGGCTTTTTCCACGTTGAGCATTTTGCCCCAGAGAGGAAGGATGGCCTGATACTGCCGTTCCCGTCCCTCTTTTGCGGAACCTCCCGCGGAGTCTCCCTCTACGATGTAGAGTTCTGTGAGTTCATTGCCCTTGTCGAGGCAGTCGGCGAGTTTGCCGGGGAGCGAATTTCCCTCGAGTGCCGTCTTCCGGCGGGCAAGATCTCTTGCCTTTCGAGCTGCCTCCCGCACCCGGGACGCCTCGAGCGATTTATTCATAATGGCACGTGCCACGCTAGGATGTTCCTCAAAATAGGTCATAAGGTTTTCATAGACCGCTTTGGAAACCAGCGGGGTAATGTCGGTATTTCCGAGTTTTCCCTTGGTCTGGCCTTCAAACTGTGCCTCTGTCAGCTTGACGCTGATAATGGCGACAAGGCCTTCCCGGACATCTTCGCCGGAGAGCTTTTTGTCCCCGTCTTTCAGAATTTTATATTTTTTGCCGTAATCGTTGAACACACGGGTTAGAGCCGATTTGAATCCGGTCTCGTGGGTACCGCCGTCCACGGTCTGAACGTTGTTGGCAAAGCTGAGCAGGGTTTCTTTATACCCATCGTTGTACATCAGGGCGATATCAACTTCCCGATCGTCTTTGACAGCATTGAACGTAATGGGATGTTCCATGCCCGGCAGCGGGGTCAGCCCGCGTGTCTTGTTGATAAATTCGACAAACGAACCAAGTCCGCCCTCGTAGCAGTAGACCTCCTGATGCTCTTCCTCTCCGCGCTTGTCCGTCAGGGTAATCTTCAGGCCCGCGTTGAGGAACGCCTGCTGACGCAGACGTTTTTCCAGTACGTCAAAATCGTATTCTGTAGTCTCGGTGAAAATTTCCGCACTGGGCTTGAAACGGATGAGGGTACCCGTTTTATCGGTGTCACCAATTATTTTCAGAGGCTCTTCCGGCACACCGAGATTAAATTTCTGATAGTAGTTATGGCCGTTCTGGCTGACAACAACTTCCAGCCATTCTGACAGGGCGTTGACGACAGATGAACCGACGCCGTGCAGTCCGCCTGAGACCTTGTATCCGCCGCCGCCGAATTTACCGCCGGCGTGCAGAACAGTCAGAACCAGAGTGACCGCTGAGATTCCCTCTTTTTCATTGATGCCGACCGGAATACCGCGTCCGTTATCCTGTACTTCGATGACATTGCCCGGAAGAATATTGACTTCAATATGGGTGCAGTATCCGGCAAGCGCCTCGTCAATGGAGTTGTCGACAATCTCATAGACCAGGTGATGCAGACCGCGGGGACCGGTGGAACCGATATACATGCCCGGGCGTTTCCGAACGGCCTCCAGCCCTTCGAGAACCTGGATTTGGTCGGCATCATAAGTCTCGGTGACGACCGTATCCATCTCTTCGACATTGTCGAATTCGCCAATCTTCTCCTCGGCGGCTTCAATACGCTCTTCCAGTTTCTCCTCGGCAGTCTCCTCCCGGGATTCTTCCTGGCGCTCCGTTTCCGGATTCGGCGTATTGGAATCCTCCTGCCGGAGAATTTCCGAATTCTTATTTTCCATATCCAATGAGGTTACCTCCTCTAAATATCAGACGGACGGAAGCCGCCTGTTTCCAGTCGTTTTAACAGTGTGGCAACAGAGAGCTGAGAGAGATAGATTTTTTCCTCCCTGCCCTTTTCCTGACAGATGACGAAGGATTTCGGGAGCTCTGAGGAGACATTGACAATTTTTCCGTCCCGCTCCGCCTTTGCCAGGCAGTTTCGCGTGTGCTTGGAAAGGGTGGTATTGTCCAAGTCGAAAATACCGAGAATCTGTTCGGTGGAGACCACCGTATACTGTCCTAAGTGGAGGAACACAGCCGGCCCTCCTTTATTTCAAACATCCTGCCGTTCTGGGACTGACGGGACAGCAGAATGCCGGACGGTTCACAGCAGGTTAAGAACACCTGCCATCCGTCGATGTGATTCAGAATATAGTCCTGTCGGCCGCTGTCGAGTTCGCTCATGACGTCATCCAGCAGAACCACCGGCTGTTTTCCGGTTATTTCACGGATGACAATGGCCTCTGCCATTTTGAGGGAAAGCGCACAGGAACGCTGCTGTCCCTGTGATCCGAACTCTTTCACCGGCATGCCGTTCAGCGTAATGTGCAGGTCGTCCCGGTGAGGACCGACTGTCGTATAGCCTACCGTGATATCGTCGTTGCGGCTTTTCGACAGCTGATTCAAAATGGGTTCCCGCCACAGTGCGGCGTCTTCCCCTTCGGCCGGAAGAGTGGACTGATAGGAGATATCAATTTCTTCCCGTCCCCCGGAAATGCCGGAGTAGAATTCTTTCAGATGAGGTTTCAGCTGCTCCAGATAGTTTCTGCGTTCCCGAATTAGGAATGCGCTGAGTGAGGCAAAACTTTCGTCCCACACGGCGAGCGTGTCCGCAAGTTCCGGGTGAAAGCGAAGATCTTTGAGCAGAATATTCCGCTGATGGAGCACCCGATGAAACTGCGTCAGCCGGCTGGCATAGTTGGGTTTCAGTTCGCTGATGGCCTGATTCAGAAATTTTCGGCGCTCCCCGGGACTTCCCTGGACCAGTTCCAGATGCCCCGGTGAGAAGATCGTCCCGAGAAATTCGCCGACCAGGGACGCCGTGGAATCCTGTTTGACGCCGCCCAGCAGAACTTTTTTCTTCTCCCCGATTTCGATGGACGCATTCTGTTCCCGTACATCATTGTTGAACTTCATCTGAAGACCTGCACCGGACTGTCCAAACTGAATGTAATCTTTTTCTTTTGTGCTGCGAAAGGAGCGCATGCCGGTAAAAAGCCAGATGCCCTCCAGAAGATTGGTCTTGCCCTGCGCATTTTCACCATAGATGATATTGACGCCGTCAACCGGTTCGAATTCCATTTCGGAAATATTTCGAAAGTTTCGCAGCTGCAGAGCTGTTACTCTCATGCCCTGGTTACCTCATAGGCAGCTCCGTCGATAACAAAACAGTCCCCAGGATGGAGTTTCCGTCCGCGCTGCAGACAGATTTCTCCATTGACAGAAACCATTCCCTCCTGGATGAAGAGTTTCGCCTCGCCTCCGGAATAGACTGCACCTGCCAGTTTCATGGCACTATCCAGGCGGATGAATTCGGTGGAAATGGGGACTGCAGCCGCCGTCTCATTCGTCATATCTGCTCTTCCTCCCCTCCGCGATTCAGTGCTCGCCCCGCAGACGGACCGGAAGAACCAGGAACAGGAAATTTTCGCCTTCCAGCGGCACAATGGTAATGGGGGACAGAGAGCCATTCAGAGTTACTTTTACTTTTTCACAGTCACAGGCACGGAATGCATCCAGAAGAAAACGGTTATTAAAACCAATTTCCACCCGATCCCCGTTCACTTTGGCCGGAATGCGGTCCTCTGCAGTACCAAGAGTCGTGGAAGACATAATTTTGATGCTGTTTTCGTCGAAAATGCAGCGCAGAGGGCTTTTGAGCCGGTCAGTGATGAGCAGAGAAGTGCGCTCAATGCTGCTGATAAAGTTTTTGACGTCGACCTCGACAGTCGTAGCAAATGATTTTGGAATGGCTGCGTGATAGTCCAGAAATTCGCCGTCCAGAAGACGGGAGACAATGACATAGGAGCCGATTTCAAACAGAATATGCCGCTTTGCAATATTCATGGAGACCACGTCGCTGTCGTCGAGAAGTTTGCTGACCTCATTCAGCGTCTTGGAGGGGACAACAAAAGAGAAGGGCTCCTGCGAATACTTGATTTCCTCGGTACGGATGGCAAGCCGGAAACCATCAACCGCTACCAGACGAAGCTGGTTGGGACTGATTTCAAATTTGACGCCATTGTGAATCATCTTTGTGTCATTTGCGGAGACGGCAAAGATAGTCTGGTGAATCATTTTGTTCAGAGTCTCACTGTCTGCAAGAATAGGACGGGATTCCGTTACTGTTGGAAGCTCCGGATATTCTTCTGCTGCGATTCCCACCAGCTTGTACTCAATTTCTCCGCACCGGATGACGCAGGATTGCCGTGCATCGGCTTCAATGCTGACATTTTCTGCCGGCAGGCGCCGGAGGATATCACAGAGTACTTTGGCGTTCAGTACAATACCACCCTCTTCTGATACGGTAACTGGAATTTTGGTAATAATACCTACTTCTAAGTCGTAACCCGTCAGTTCCAGGGTGTCATCCTCTGCCTTGAGCAGAATGCCTTCCATGGCCGGAATTGTCGTTTTGGTTGTGACAACCCTCTGTACATTCTGGCATGCTTCATTCAACAGCTGCGCACTGCAGTCGATTTTCATCGATTTTGCCTCCTTTTGCAGTCATATAACAAAAGAATAAATAATTAATTTAAGTAATAGTAATAGGGGCGGTCAGTTCTGCGGAAAAGTTCTGTTTTTCGCAGAGTAACGCGAAAAATTCATACAGAAAATTTTCCGAATTTTTTCCGAAGCCCCGGCCTGTTTTTTCACAGCTTTTTCTTTCGTGTGGAAAACTGTGGAAAGCAGACGGTGGAATGTCAGTGGAAAAGTGGAAAACTCTTCTCAGAAGCTTCGACTGTTTTCATTGATATTGTTGATAATTCCCTGTATGGTGGAGCGGACCGCCGGGTCGTTTTTCATGTCTTTTTCCGCGACGTTGATGTTATAGATAACCGTAGAATGGTGTTTGTTTCCAAAGGCCTCTCCGATTTTTTCCATAGAGAGTCCGGTTACTTCGCGGACAATGTACATAGCTGCCTGACGGGCCTTGGATATGTCGGCGCTCCGTTTGTCCGAGGTAATGCTTTCTACAGGGATGCTGTAGGTACGTGCCACCTCGTTTAAGATTTTGTCGATGGTGACCGGTACAGGCTCGTTGTCGCTCTGAATATCCTTGATTGCCTTGTCAGCCGTTGCTATAGAGGGTTTCTGACCGTCAATGGTGTGATAGGCGTTGATTTTCTTAACGGTGCCCTCAAGCTGCCGTACATTGCTTTTGAGCTTCTCCGCAATGTACTGAATGACGTCGTCGGACAGGTCGAGATGATAGTAGTCTGCTTTGCGCTTGATAATTGCCATTCGGGTCTCGAAGTCCGGCGGCTGGATATCTGCCAGCAGACCCCATTCGAACCGTGTCTTGATGCGTTCTTCCAGAAGCGGGATTTCCTTCGGGGGACGGTCAGAGGTCAAAACAATCTGCTTACTGTCATTGACCAGGGCGTTAAAGGTGTGGAAGAACTCTTCCTGCGTCTGCGTTTTTCCTCCGATGAACTGAATATCGTCCATCAGCAGGACGTCAACCGTGCGATATTTGTCATGGAACTGCTGCATGGTCTTTTTTTCAATGGAGTTGATGAGCTCATTGGTAAAGTCTTCGCCGCAGGTGTAGATAATTTTTGCGGTCGGGTTTTCTTTCTGAATTTCTGCACAGATGGCATTGAGCAGATGGGTTTTTCCAAGCCCGGAGTTTCCGTAGATAAACAGCGGGTTGTAGGCCTGTCCCGGCGTAGAGGCAACTGCCAGTGCGGCGGCATGTGCAAATTTGTTGGAGGAACCGACGACAAAGGTGTCAAATGTGAGCTCCGGATTTCCGGAGAAGGTCCGTACCTCTTCCTCTTTTGGCCGCTCCGGCGTTTTTTCTGCCTGGGACGTCTCATTATCCGCAATAATTTCAATGTGAATGGAGAAGCCCATAATGGCCTCAAATGCTTCATTCAGCAGACCCATAAATTTATTGCGCACAATATTCGATTTAAATGCGGTCGTGGAAAGTATGACTTCATTCTCTTCGAAGGAAACCAGGTTCAGCGGTTCGATCCAAAGTGAATAAATGGTACTGCTCTCCTTTTCCTTGCAGTACTGTTTCACCAGCGCCCAGATGTCGGCGTAGGAATCCATTTCCAAGAAAATTCTCTCCTGTCTTTTTCCTGTCTTTGCAACCTATTATATATTACATATTAATATATATAGAGCGACACGTATATTGTAACTGTTAAATTCTATCATAATTACCCCTTGTTTTCAATCTGAGGGACATTGTTCCAATTCTTATGGACTGGTGTAAAAATGGCAGTAATACGGCATTTTTTCATTTTTCTCTGACAGAAGGATTGACTTTTTTTATTTTATTAGTATATAATGATGCCCTACAAAGTTAATTTGTATCATTTTGCATTGGAGGTGGCAGCAGCATGAAGAGAACCTATCAGCCGAAAAAGCGCCATAGAGCGAAAGAGCATGGCTTCCGCAAAAGAATGTCTACCAGCAACGGCCGCAAAGTCCTTGCCCGCCGTAGAGCTAGAGGCAGAAAGAAACTCTCTGCCTGATGTCTGGACCAAATGCTCCGACGATTCTAAAACGTAACACAGACTTTCGGAGGCTCTATAAGCGAGGAACCTCCTGTACAAATCCTGCACTGGTTATTTATTTTATGAAGAACCGTGCGGGAATTTGTCGTATAGGAATAACTTCCAGTAAAAAAATCGGCAATGCCGTGGAGCGAAATAAATCCAGAAGGCTGGTCCGGGCGGCGTTTCGGGAAGTCTATGGTACGTATGGAGACGCACTGCAGGGTTATGACTTTATCTTTGTCTGCCGCGTGCGGACGCGCTATAAAAAAAGTACAGACCTTGCCAAAATCATGGTCTCCCAGTTAAAAAATGCCGGCATCATTCCGGCAGAGTCAGGATCATGAAGCAGTTTCTCATCGCTCTGATCAATTTTTACAGAAAGCATATTTCACCGCATAAGCCCCCTACCTGCAAGTTTTACCCGACCTGTTCCCAATACGGGCTGACCGCAATTGAGCGGTTCGGTGCGGTGAAAGGTTCGCTTCTGACCATCTGGCGTATTATCCGATGCAGTCCCCTTACGAGCGGCGGTTATGACCCGGTGCCCGAAATCAAGGAATACTACTGAGGGACGGAGGACATTTTCTTTGAACGGTTTTTACAATTTTATTTACAACATTTTTTCGTATCCGTTCGGCTACGTCATCGCATTTCTCTATAACCTGTTCCATCAGAACTATCTGGTTGCAATCCTGTTCTTTGCTATCATCATCAAGCTCATTCTTCTTCCCTCTTCCATTAAGCAGCAGAAGAATCAGGCAAAGTCCAGACGCATGCAGACCAGAATCAATAAAATTAAAGAGAAATATAAAGACGACCAGCAGAAACAGAACGAAGCCATTACGGAGTTTTATCAGAAAGAGGGCTTCAGTTCCATGAATATGGGCTGCGGCACTCTGATTTTCCAGTTTATCATTATTATGGGTCTGTATGGTGCCATCTATAAGCCGCTGACCTATATTCTCCGAATTGACAAAATTTTCGGCAATGGTACGGTTGAAAAACTGACCAACGCGGTTCAGGCGTTTGAACATACCACCGGCCGGCGCGCAGCGGGTTATAATGAAATTACCGTATTGAAACACGTCAGCCAGCTGCAGGGTGCTCATACAGGTGTAGACCCAGCTGTATTCCCTGTTCTTCAGAATTTCAGCGACCATTTCAACGCGGTCGGCTTCAACTTCGGTGACATTCCGAAACAGCTTATGCATACGAACCATCTCATTGTTCTGGTTCCAATTCTCTCGTTCCTGTTTGCAATGCTGAGCTCCATTTATACGCTCTGGCGCACCAAAAAGCAGGGGGACGCTACTCAGTCCAGCATGGCATCCATGGGCTGCATGATGCTCACAATGCCTCTTATCTCCCTCTGGCTCGCCTTTGAGTTCCCGGTTGGTATCGGTGTTTACTGGGCATTCAACAGTCTTCTAGGTGTCATTCAGATGATTATTCTGGACCGTATCTATACACCGGACAAAGTCATTGCTGAAATTATGATCGACGAGACCATGGTTCGCCGCGAAAAAGAGACAGCTTTTAAGCGTGACAAACAGATTCTCGACGAATACCGCGCGTCTGCTGAAGATTAAAATTGCGGCACAAGCCTGAAATCTAAAAACGTTAAAGCCGCCCACAGGAATTTTCGCCTGCAGCGGCTTTATTTGTAATTTAAGGTTCTGCTTCCGGTATTTTTCTTATATGAACCACTTCTATTACTTCTAACATTGCGGAGGAGTCCGGAACGGAAAAAGGAGGAAATCATATGATCATCGATGCTGTGGCAAAAGGCCCAACCATCGAACAGGCACAGATCAACGCGAAAAATGCGCTCGGTGCCCCGGAGGACGTCATTGTCAGCTATGAAGTTCTGACAATGCCCGAGAAGAAAAAATTCGGAATTTTCGGCGGAAAAGATGCAGAAGTTCGAGCCTATTATGAAATTCCGGATGCCCCTGTTGAAAAACCGGCTCCTAAAAAGAAGCCCGCTGTTCCCAAAAAAGAGGCGGAGAAAAAGACGGCCCCCAGAAAACCGGCATCTGAGAAAAAAACGGCTGAGAAGAAGAACACTGCGGAGAAAAAGACAGCAGCAGCTTCGGCGAAAGAAGAGACTCCAGCTGCAAAGCCGATGAACCGTGCTCCCGAAAATTCAGAGCAGGTAACGGTTCCGGAGGAGAAAATTCCGGAAGCGGTCAATCTGGAAGATACTCCGGAGGCAGTTCGGAAAGGCTATGCCTACCTTTCTGAAATTATTGAAAAAATCGGTGTTCAGAACGCGACCATCAATGTCCTGAAAAATGAGAAGGAATACTTCTTCCAGGTACTCAGTGACGACGATTACAGTCTCATCATCGGCCGCCGTGGAGAGACGCTGGACTCCATTCAGTATCTGGTTCGTCTGGCCGCAAATCATGGCCATGAGGAAGGAAAAGTCCGTATTTCCATCAATGTCGGTGATTATCGTCAGAAACGGGAACGCACCCTTCGTGAAATTGCACGCAAGAATGCAAGACGGGTTCGTAAGTATGGCCGCAGTGTCACTCTTAATCCCATGAATCCCTCCGAGCGTCGTATTATCCATACTACGGTTGCTGACATTGACGGCGTTGTCTCTTACTCCATCGGTGAAGATGCCGACCGCCGTGTCGTCATTGCTCTTGCCGAAGGCGTCAAACCGCTGAATGATCGTCCGCGCCGCAATAACAATCGCGGCGGATACCGCAGCAATTACCGCGGCAATGGAGGCCGCGGCGGTCGCCGTGGAAATGGCCGCAGTAGCGGCGAGCGGAGAGACTCTTCCCGCAGAACTTCTGCAGCTTCTTCTGCACCGGCTGCGGAACGGGCACCTCGTAAAGATGTTGAGGGAATGCTCTATGGAAAGATTACACCGACCAAAAAGCCGGCAGAGTCCTCTGAGCCGAAAGAGGAAGATTAAGTTCAAATCGGAAAAGATCCGCTCTTATGAGCGGATCTTTTTTACTTGTCTGCTAAATTTTGACAAATTTGACCGAGTTTTCCACAATTCTGTGCTTTTTACACTGTTTTGCTGAAACATCATTCTGAGCAGCACTTTTTTTTCTACGATACCCAGCTCATTTAAATAGAGAAAAAGAGCAGGAAAACGAGTGTTTTCCTGCTCTTTTATGCTCTATTTTATTTTGCTTTAATGATATCTGCGCCGAAATAGGGACGAAGTACCTCCGGGATGGTGATGGATCCATCTTTATTCTGATAATTTTCCATGATGGCTGCTGTGGTACGGCCGATTGCAAGACCGGATCCATTCAGGGTATGAACGTATCTCGCCTTTCCTTTTCCGCCTTCTTTATACCGGATATTGGCGCGGCGGGCCTGGAAGTCCTCAAAGTTGGAGCAGGAGGAAATCTCAACGTAACGGTTATAGGAAGGCATCCATACCTCAATATCATAGGTCTTTGCCGAAGAGAAACCGACATCGCCGGAGCAAAGGGTGACTACATGGTAGGGAAGGCCCAGACCCTGCAGAGCAATTTCGGCCTCATGGGTCAGAGACTCCAGCTCATCGTAGGAGTGGTCCGGCTTGACAAATTTGACCAGTTCGACTTTGTTGAACTGATGCTGACGGATCAGACCTCTGGTATCGCGTCCTGCACTGCCGGCCTCTGCGCGGAAGCAGGCGGAATAGGCGCAATAGCGAAGCGGGAGATCATCCCCATTGAGAATGCTGTCGCGGTACATATTGGTAACCGGAACTTCAGCGGTAGGAATCAGGAAAAGATCATCGGTGGTCTTGAACGCATCATCTTCAAATTTGGGAAGCTGACCCGTTCCGGTCATGGATGCACGGTTTACCAGGAATGGCGGAAGAACTTCGGTATAGCCGTTTTTCGTATGGAGATCGAGATAATAGTTGATGATGGCTCGCTCCAGACGGGCACCTTCGTTTTTATAAAAATGGAAGCGGGCGCCGGTGACTTTGGCTGCAGTGTCCGGGTCAAGGATGCCGAGATCGGCACCGAGATCCCAATGTGCTTTCGGCTCAAAATCAAATTTTGTGGGCTCTCCCCATTTTCTCTTTTCCACATTTTCACTGTCATCTTTCCCGTAGGGGACACTTTCATGCGGAATATTGGGGATCTCCAGCAGGATCTCTTTCTGACGGGATTCATATTTGGAGAGTTTCTCGTCGTTCTCTTTGACCTGCGCCTTAATCTGCGTCATCTCATCGAGGATTTCCTGGATATCTCCGCCGGCCTTTTTGATCTGCGGAATCTTTTTGCTGGCCTCATTCTGTTTCTGTTTCAGTGAATCGGAAATCTGAGTCAGTTCCCGGCGCTTTTTATCAATTTCAATCAGCTCATCCACTTCGGCGTCCAGATTCATATTGCGGGAGCGGACCGCTTCTTTTACTTTCTCCGGATTCTCTCGGATTCGCTTAATGTCTAACATAACTGTATATCCCCTTTCGGTTCTTTAGGATTCCGCAACGTCAAGTTGGGAAGCTAATTTCTGTAAATCATCCTGGTCGAAAAATTCAATCTCCAGTTTTCCGCCTTTTCGGCTGCCGGTTACTTTTACCTTTCGGCCGAGACTCTGCTGCAGTGCCAATTCTACCTCGCTGTAAAAGATATCCTGGGAACTGCGTTTTTTCGGTCTGGGTTTGGATTTCTTCTGTGCATTTCGAATCCTTTTTTCAATCTCCCGGACGGAAAGACCGTGATCTCGGATTTCTTCTGCGGTCTTCTGCATTTGGGTCTCGTCCTGGAATCCCAGCAAAGCCCTTGCATGGCCGGCAGAGATCTCCCCTGCTTTTGCCATATCTCTCACCGATTCCGGCAGATTCAGCAGGCGCAGTGCATTGGACACGGCGGGCCGGGAACAGCCGACACGGGCTGCTGCCTCTTCCTGCGTCAGATGATATCGGGTTATGAGTAACTGCAGCCCTTCTGCCTCTTCGATTGGGTTTAAGTCCTCGCGCTGCAGATTTTCAATGAGTGCAATCTCCATCGCCTGCTCATCGGACATCTCCTTGATGATGACGGGAACTTCTGTGAGCCCTGCGATTCGGGATGCACGCCACCGGCGTTCACCAGCGACCAGCTGATAAGAACCATCGGACATGGGACGTACCAGAAGCGGCTGCAGCACGCCGTTTTTCTGGATGCTTTCAGCCAGTTCATCCAACGCCTTCTGATCAAAGGTTTTTCGCGGCTGTTCTTTATTCGGCTCAATCTCCGTAAGTCGAAGGGTAACCGGTGCGGTATTGCCGCCGAGGTCCTCTACCGAATTATCGGTAAACAGGGCATCCAGGCCTTTTCCCAGACCTCGTGCTTTTGCCATAGAATCTTACTCCTTTATGTTTTTTCGTATGATCTCGTCTGCAAGCTTTAAATATGCCTGACTTCCCTTGGAACTCTTGTCGTAATATTCGACTGGGAGGCCAAAACTCGGAGCTTCAGAAAGACGGACATTTCGTGGAATTACAGTGGAAAAAACTTTTTTTGGAAAATATTTTTTTACTTCTTCCACCACCTGCTGTGTCAGGTTCAGTCTGCCATCGTACATGGTCAGGATGACGCCTTCCAAGTCTATATAAGGATTATAAAGACGTTTTACCTGTCTTACTGTTGTAATCAGCTGGCTTAATCCCTCCAGTGCATAGTATTCACACTGAATCGGTACCATAAATGTATCGGATGCACAGAGTGCATTGAGGGTGATCAGCCCGAGTGACGGCGGACAATCTAACAGCATGAAATCATAGTCGTCATAAAGAGGTGCAAGTGCAACTTTTAAGGCACTCTCACGCTTTTTCATGTCTACCAGTTCCAATTCTGCACCTGCCAGATTCATATTAGCAGGGAGAACATCGACTCCTTTGAATTCCGTATGTACGATCGTCTCTTTTGCCGGAACTTTGTTAATGATGACATCATAGACGGACTGGTCCAGTTCTCTTTTATCGATTCCGAAACCGCTGGTGGTATTACCCTGGGGATCGATATCGACCATGAGAATTCGAAGACCTTTCATTCCCAATGCAGCGGAGAGATTCACAGCAGTGGTTGTCTTTCCAACGCCGCCCTTTTGGTTGACAATGGAGATGGTTTTTGCCATTTTCTCACCTTGGTCTTTCTTTTCTTCTTTATTAAGGGTGATTACTAGTTTACCATAAGTAAATATCTAAAAAAAGAGGCAGGCACGTTTCACGTGAAACATACCTGCTTCTTATTCCGCTTAGTGAAGCGGATCTTTCTTAATTTTTCCCATTGCGCGGGGATATTTTTTTGGAGTCTCTTTTATTTTCTTTATGGAAAGAATTTTTCTCTCTCCATAACTGGACAGACTGTATTCGGTTATCTTTGGGTTGGAACCACCAAGTAATTGGAGTGCATTGCCGGTATTTTTAATTTCCTGCTCAGCATCCGGCCCCTTCATGGGTAGAAAATATCCGTTTATTTTAACATATGGAATACATAGCTCTGCGAGAACGGGCAGATTGGTTACGGCCCTTGCTGTAGCAAAATCAAACTGCTCCCGGTAGTTTGGATTCTTTCCCCCCTCTTCTGCTCGAAGATGAAGAAGTGTTGTGGACAGTCCTAAATCCTTCTGAATAGTATCAATTACATTCAGACGTTTTTTCGTTCCATCCAGCAGCGTTATATCCAGATCGGGTCTGGCAATTTTCAGGACTAAACCGGGAAAACCTGCTCCAGTGCCAATATCAATGACCTTGCTGCTTTCAGGGAAATGTTTCACGTGAAACAGCATGAGGCTGTCCAGAAAATGTTTATAGAGAATTTCATCCGGGTCGGTGATTGCTGTGAGGTTGATTTTTTGATTCCATTCCACCAGTCGGGCGGCATAGAGATCAAATCGATCCAGAGCGGTCTGATCTAAAGGAATTTCGTACTTATCCGCTTCTTGCCGAAGAAGAGCACTATTAATCATGTTCTGCTCCCCTCTTTTCCAAATAAATCAGCAGAACCGAGATGTCTGCCGGACTGACGCCGGAAATTCGTCCTGCCTGTCCAATATTGGCCGGTCGAATCGACTGTAGTTTTTCTCTTGCTTCCAGTCGAAGCCCTTCAATGGATGCATAATCGATGTTTTCTGGCAGCATTTTCTTCTCCAGACGCCGCATCTCATGAATCTGGGATTCCTGCCTGGAAATATAGCCCTCATATTTGATCTCGGTCTGAACCTGATCAAATATCTCATCCGGAAGATCTGGTCTTGTCGGATCATAAGGAGCCAAAAGTTCATAATTGAGTTGCGGCCGTTTCAAAAGATCTTTCAGCTTGACACCGCCGTCCAGCGGAGATGTTTCACGTGAAACAAGAAGCTGATTAAGTTCTTCCGATGCGTGTATGGTAGTAACTTCCGCACGTTTCATCTCGTTCGCGATCTCTTCCTCTTTTTTCTGCAGGCGTGCAAATCGTTCATCGGATACAAGACCGAGGTCATGTCCATATTGCATCAGACGGCGGTCCGCATTATCCTGCCGAAGAACAAGGCGATATTCGGAACGGGAAGTCATCATGCGATAAGGCTCATTGCAACCTTTGGTCACTAAATCATCAATCAGAGTTCCAATGTAGGAGCTGGCGCGGTCCAGAATAAAGGGCGTTTTATTCTGCACACGAAGTGCGGCATTGATGCCGGCAATCAGTCCCTGGGCCGCGGCCTCCTCGTATCCGCTGGAGCCATTAAACTGACCGGCTCCGAACAGACCTGGAAAGTCGAGAAACTCCAGAGATGCTCGGAGCGACAGAGGATTGATGCAGTCGTATTCAATGGCATAGGCGGTCCGTGTGACCTGACAGTGTTCTAGACCGGGAATCGTATGGAGAAACTGCAGCTGGACATCTTCCGGAAGAGAAGAAGAAAGTCCCTGGAGATACATTTCCTGTGTATGTTTGCCGCAGGGCTCAATAAAGATCTGGTGCCGCTCCTTTTTCGGAAAACGAACAATTTTATCTTCAATACTGGGGCAATAACGGGGGCCGATTCCCTCAATCTTTCCGCTGTAGAGCGGAGAGCGGTCGAGATTATCCAGGATGACCTCTTTCGTATCCTCATTGGTGTAAGTAATATAGCATACCGAAGAATTATCCGGCTGGAAGCGATCGTCGTCGGAAAAACGTACCAGCTTTTTGTCGCCGTGCTGAACTTCCAGGTGATCGATATCAATGCTGCGCAGATTGACGCGGGGCGGCGTACCGGTTTTAAAGCGGCGTGTCGGAATACCGAGCCGTTTCAGTGACTTGGAGAGCTCCGTGGCGGGGAACAGGCCGTCCGGACCGGATTCATAAGAGACATCGCCGACATAGACACGGCCGCCGAGAAAGGTTCCGGTGGCCAGGACGACCGAAGAAGCGCGGTAGACGGCCTCGAGTTTGGTTTTTAACCGCCATTTTCCATCCGGCTCCTGCGTCAAATCAATAATTTCCGCCTGGCGAAGATCCAGATGTTCCTGGCTCTCAATGACATTTTTCATATAGGCGGAGTAGTCCCGGCGGTCGATCTGTGCGCGGGGACTGTGTACGGCCGGACCTTTGCCGAGGTTCAGCATGCGGCTCTGAATCATATTGTGGTCGGCCGCAATTCCCATCTCCCCACCCAGGGCATCAATTTCGCGGACCAGATGTCCTTTCGAGGTGCCGCCGATGGCAGGATTGCATGGCATATTGCCGACCCAGTCGGCGCTGATGGTAAAAATACAGGTGGAGCAGCCGATTCGGGCGGAAGCCAGCGCAGCTTCTATTCCGGCGTGGCCGGCGCCGATGACGACGACGTCGTATTCCTGTGCAAAATATTCCAAGGTAATAATTCCTCACTTTCCAACACAGAAGGTGGAAAAAACTTCTTCAATTACGGTATCGCTGACGCGCTCACCGGTCAGGACCAGGAGCGGTTCCAGGCTGGCATCGACGCAGACGTTGACGGCGTCCATGGTCATACCGGTCTCAATGGCCTCGATGGCCTCTTCCAGCGCTTTCATAGATTTTCGAACACAGCTGAGCTGTCTTTCGTTGGCGAGCATTGCTGCACCGGAGTCAAAATCGGCAGTGCCGAGGAGGGCCTCCAGGGCCTGTTTCAATTTTTCAAAACTGTCGGTATCTTTGGCGGAAAGCGTAAGGACATCCGAGACATAGGGAGCGACCTGTTCCGTGGAAACGGCCGTTCCAAGGTCTGCCTTGTTCAGAATAGCGATGCTTTTTTTCCCGCTGCAGGCCTCCAGAATATGGTAATCCTCTGCGGTGAGCGGCTGGCTGCCGTCAAAGACAGCGAGCAGAAGATCGGCGTGGTGAAGCCGTTTTCGGGCCATCTCAATACCGATGGACTCGACAGTGTCCTCGGATTCGTGCAGACCTGCCGTGTCGGCCAGACGGAGGACAACGTTCCCAATGACAGCAGTCTCCTCAATGACGTCCCGGGTCGTACCGGCCACATCGGTTACAATGGAACGGCTTCGTCCGAGTAGGAGATTCATCAGCGTAGATTTTCCGACATTGGGCTTTCCGACAATGGCTGTGCTGACACCGGCGGTTACTGCCTGACCGGCGTCAAATCGAGAACAGAGGCGGTCGAGCTTTTGATACGTCTCTCGAAATTGTTTCAGCAAAACATCAAAGTCCAGCTCTTCCACATCTTCGTCCGGGTAGTCCGCCCAGGCGGCCATGTGGGCAGAGGCTGCAATCAGGGGTTCTGCGGCTGCCCGGATTTCCCGGCTCAGGCTGCCCTCCAGTGCATGATAGGCGGCATTGGCGGCCTGAACGCCCTGGGCGGAGATCAGGTCCATAACAGACTCCGCCTCGGTCAGATCCATCTTACCGTTGAGGAAAGCGCGCTTGGTAAATTCCCCTGGCCCCGCCGGTTCTGCACCTGCCGCGAGCACCCGGCGCAGAACTTCCTGGATGAGATACAGTCCGCCGTGGCACTGCAGTTCGACGACATCTTCCCCGGTGTAGCTTTTCGGAGCGCGATAGACGACGCAGATCGCCTGATCCAGCCCGGGAATCTCTCCGAAGACAGCGGAGTAGCCGGGAACCGAATCCAGCGGCTGGTTTCGGTTGGGCACAAAAACACGGGCGGCGACCGGAATGGCCTCCGGTCCGGAAATTTTGACGATACCGATGGCGCCGGGACCGTTCGGCGTAGCGACTGCGGCGACAGTACTGGACAAAGACAGGACTCCTTTCTCCCGTTTTGGATTGACAATTAATTGGTATTATATTAAGATTTCTATCACGTGTAAACAATGAAAAATGTTCATGGGAAGGGACTCTCGTATGAATAATAACGAAAAGACAATGGATAAAATCGTTGCGCTCTGCAAAAACAGGGGCATCATCTATGCCGGCAGCGAGATCTACGGCGGCCTGGCAAACAGCTGGGACTACGGTCCCCTCGGTGTGGAACTGAAGAACAACGTCAAAAAGGCGTGGTGGAAAAAATTCGTCCAGGAGAACAAATACAACGTCGGTCTGGACTCCGCCATTCTCATGAACAGTGAGGTCTGGAAGGCTTCCGGCCATGTCGGCGGATTCTCAGACCCCCTGATGGACTGCAAAGACTGTCATGCCCGTCACCGTGCCGACAAGCTCATCGAGGACTACGCCGCGGAGAACGGACTTGATATCGTCGCGGAATCCCTCTCCAACGAGGAGATGGAGCAGTTTATTGCCGACCACGGCATTACCTGCCCGAAGTGCGGTTCCAAAAACTTTACCGGCATCCGCCAGTTCAACCTGATGTTCAAAACCTTCCAGGGCGTCACAGAGGACACCACCTCTACCCTGTATCTCCGCCCGGAGACGGCACAGGGCATCTTTGTCAACTTCCCGAACATTGCCCGGACGACCCGCCGCAAAATTCCGTTCGGCGTGTGCCAGATCGGCAAATCCTTCCGCAACGAGATTACTCCCGGCAACTTCACGTTCCGGACCCGTGAGTTTGAGCAGATGGAGCTGGAGTTCTTCTGCAAACCGGGTACCGACCTTGAGTGGTTCCAGTACTGGAGAAACTACTGCCATGAGTGGCTTCAGGGTCTCGGCATGAAAGATGAAAATCTTCGTCTCCGCGACCATGAGCAGGCTGAGCTCGCCTTCTACTCCAAGGCGACCACCGATTTCGAGTACCTCTTCCCGTTCGGCTGGGGCGAACTCTGGGGCGTGGCAGACCGGACCGACTACGATCTCACACAGCACCAGACTTTCTCCGGCCAGAAGATGGAGTATATGGATCCGCAGACCAACGAGAAATATATCCCGTATGTAATCGAGCCCTCGCTCGGCGCCGACCGTGTTGTCCTCGCCTTCCTCTGCGAGGCCTACGACGAGGAGACCACGACCAACGACAAGGGCAAGACCGATACCCGCGTTGTTCTTCATCTGCATCCGGCCCTTGCACCGTATAAAGCGGCGGTTCTCCCGCTCTCCAAGAAGCTCGATGCAGAGGCCAGTGAAGTCTACGCCGATCTTGCGAAAGATTTCATGATTGACTACGATGTACCGGGTTCCATCGGCAAGCGGTATCGCCGCCAGGATGAAATCGGTACGCCGTACTGCATCACCTATGACTTCTACTCTAAAGAGGACGGCTGCGTCACCGTACGCGACCGCGACACGATGGAGCAGGAGCGCATTCCGATCAGCTCCGTCAGAGAATATCTTGCTGCACGGGTCAAATATTAAATCGCACATGAAACAGCAATTGGTGCCGTCGTACCGACGGCGCCAATTTTTTTGTCCGGTTTTCCGCTAAGATGGAGAAAAGGAGGTGCACCCATGCACAATTCAGAATCTGCTGTTCCGACCATCCTCTGTTCCGGTTTCTACTCGTACGGGCCAAACTCCCTTCTCTGCCGGACTCCGATGGGCCACCAGTGGGGCGGCTTCCTCTGCGGTGACCTCGCGTCCAAAATGCGGGAAGAGGGCTGTCTGGTTCTTGAGGGGGATGTCAGTCCCACTTCCTCCAACTGGGACCGGGCCTGCGAAATGTATGCCTGCATAAAAGGCGGACGCGTGGATTACGGCGCGCAGCATGCGAAAAAATTCGGCCATGCCCGGTACGGGAGAGAGTACCCAGGGTCTGTACCCGGAGTGGGATACGGCGCACCCTGTGGATCTCTGGGGTCACTCCATGGGAGCTCCCGAAATTCGCATTCTGACCTCGCTTCTCTGCTATGGCTGTCCGGAAGAAATGCAGGCGGATTCCCCCTCTCCCCTGTTCGCCGGCGGAAGCGGGAAAATGGTACGAAGCGTCACAACGTTCGCCGGGGCGAACAACGGCACCTCCATTGCAGATCTTGCCTACTATGCCCTGGCAAAATCCACCGGCTCCGAGAGACGGGGAAAAAAGGTGCTCAGCGCCATCCTCGGCGGACTCGATCTGGTGCTTAGCCGCAAGCCCCTGAATGCATTCATGGATACCTATGTCAGTGCCTGGAGCGGACTGGACCGGTGTCGGACGGAAGACCTTGGTTTTTACGATCTGACTGCGGAAGGGGCGAAAAAGATCAATGAGAGGTATCCGGACTGCCCGGACACCTACTACTTTGCGTATCCGACCAGTACAACCTGGAGGGCAAAATGCGGATCGGTCCAGGTGCCGCAGAGAGAGACCCTGATCTATGGAATTCCGGCGCTTATTATGGGAAGCTATACCGATTCCCATGTCCGGGCGGCTGGAAGAAATCGTGTGCGGAAAATGACGGCATGATCAATACAGAGCTTACAAAGGCGCCTTTTACCGGGGGCAGCCACAAAGCGGAGACCTGGCACGGGGACACCGGCCTGAAGCCCGGCGTCTGGTACAACATGCCGCTTCTTCCAGTGGAGCACCTGGGCGTGGTAGGATACTATCTGCCGATCACCGAGACCGCAGATATGCGGAAGGTTTTTATGGAACAATACCGGAGAGTTCAGAACTTACGTTAACGAAACAGGACGTGCAGCAGGATATCTGCCGCACGTCCTTATCTTCTTCAGTTAAAATTTAGTTTTTCCAGCATGGTCTGTTCCCAGGTCTGATAAGCCTCTGCATTCCATTGCTCGGGGATTTGCATGGCCATACTCTGGATGGACTCTCCGGCGGCATTGGCTTTTGCAAGCCGGGCGGAAAAAAGCGGCTTGCGGAGCAGCCGGCCGAAGGACGGCATCAGGCGGTCATTTCCCACCGGCGTACGGGTCCGACTGGCGATGAGCTGCAGCATGGCATCTGTGAGCAGATTGTCCTCATAGGCGGAGGCTAGTGTCTTCGGGTCGGTGGTGAACAGGGAGTATTTGACGCCCTGGAGGTAGAAGGAGCTGGCGACGACTTGATGGTAATAGCGGACCTGGTAGCGCCATAGGTCTGGCAGCGAGACGCCGTACTGAAGCACGGTCTCCGCCAGAATTTGACCGGAGCGCAGAGCGTCGGAGAGAAAATTGGATTTGTCGATGCAGGCGTAGCCCTGGTCTACCATTCGCAGACTGGGAGCCCGGACCGGAAAGACCGAGGCAGTGCCGTCCTGGATGTTTTTTCCGGAGAGGAGCGGCAGCTCCATGCGGAGTTTAGAGAGATCGATCTTCAGCTGATTTTTGTCGGCGCCGTCGAATCGTCCAATGAGAATGCGGACTGTGCCGTCCGCTTCCTGATAGAGTTCGGCAATTCCTGGGATGCCCATGGGATTCATCATAAAGATTTTCTGGGGCTCCGAGGGCTTCGGGGTGTTCGGGAGTGCAACGGCTAGCAGACCGTTCATTTTTCGGCTTTTCTGGTGGGTAAACGAGTTGGGCATGAGTCCGATGCTGTCGATGACGAGGTCGGCTTCCAGGGGAAATCCATTTAAGTAGATGCCGCGAATGACTCCCTGGTCGTCGGTCAGCAGCCGGTCTACCTGCATTTCAAACCGGAAGGAGACACCGGCGGCCTCAGCCAGGGAGATGAGCTCCGCGGAGAGGCTCCGTCCATTGATATGGAAGCAGCGATCCGCTTCTGGCATTGCAATGACCCGAGGCCGGCGCGATGTGGAGACATAGTACGTACTGTTGGGGCAGCGGACCGTCTCCGGCGGCAGCGGAATTTTCAGGTCCGTAAAAACGGAGGGCTCCACGTCGATGGGCCATGAAAAACCGACCTGTTCCCTGGGCTTTGCCTCAAAGAGCAGAACTTCCATGCTGGCCCCGGCCAGAGCACGTGCTGCCTGAAGTCCGCCGTAGCCGGCGCCCAGGACAATGATTTTCTTCATAGTGACATCACGCTTTCCGAAAGCATTTCAAACTTATTGTAATACAGCGGGGAGGGAAACTCTAGAGCGGACAAAAATTTACATATGTGAAGACAAAACGGACGCTGCCGACTGACAGCGTCCGTTGCAGACATTCTGTATGGTTTCAGACTCCGCGGTAATTCCGGTAGAGACCGATGACCTTACCGAGTATGGCGAGCTCGTCGCAGTAGATGGGGTCCATGCAGTCGTTTTCCGGCTGCAGGCGGAAACAGTCCTTTTCCTTATAATAAGTCTTAACCGTGGCTTCGTTTTCCAGGAGAGCGACGACCTTGTCGCCGTTTTCCGCATAGGGAGTTTTTTCGACGAAGATAATGTCTCCGTCCAGGATACCGGCGTTGATCATGGATTCGCCGTGCACGCGAAGCGCAAAGACCGGTTTGTCGGAGGAGACCGAACCGGTAAACGGGAGATAGCCCTCAATTTCTTCGACGGCGAGAATTGGCTTACCGGCGGTGACGGTGCCGACCAGCGGGACGTTGGTGTACTCCGGAGACTGGTCCTGTACCGTAAGATGGATGGAGCGCTTCAGCTTCGGGTCACGGTAAATGTAGCCCGCCTTTTCCAGGGCGTCCAGATTGGACTGGACGGAAGACGTGGATTTCAGACCGACGGCGCTTCCGATTTCCCGGATGGTGGGTGGGACGTTGGTGGTCTGAGTCCGCTCCAGCAGATATTGGTAGATGCGTTCCTGTGTCCGATTGATTTTTTCCATGGTATATCTCCCAACCAAATGTTCTCACGAAAATTGTACCATCCCGCGAATCAAATAGCAAACATTTGTTTCCAAAACAAATGTACGGTACCGAATTCTCTGTCGGTGTGCTAAACTGGAGACTAGTTTACAGGAGGAATCAGCCTTATGCCCTATCAGAGAAACCGTGCCATCAGCGGCATGACGGAAAAGAGCAAACTGCATTGGATTCTCGCCCTTTCATTCCTTGCTATTGTCATTGCACTTATCGTGTTCTATGCGATCAACCCGCGGGATTTCCTGCAGACCTTTACGAATGAACACAGCTATGCCAATATCGTTGTCGCAAAGAATGCGGATCGCGCGGAGAAGGCGGCGAAGCCCACGCTGAGCTATCTGAGCGGGAAAAAGGCCTGGCAGACCGAGGGATCGACGGACTGGACCCTTTCCTCCTCTGCCGCGGACTCATTCGGCAGCCGATCGCTCGCTTCCCAGTTTCAGGATGCGGTGAACGGACTGACCTTTGACGGAACGACGCAGATGCAGAGCGGCCGTATGGTTGGCCGCTATGCAATTAGCGACGCGTATGGCCTCGTTCTGAATACCGAGATGTCGGCCGGCGGCGGCCATGTGGACCTCAACACCGCGCAGCTGATGATCGGCTGGCACAGAATTTCTGCCGACAGCACTGCATCCAGACTGCTGCAGCCGGTCTCCCTGGACAGCCGGGCCCGCCGGGCGCTGAACTCCCCAAGGGTCCAGAGGCGAATTGCAAAAGATCTGCGCAGGGGCTGGAAAGATATGCAGAAAGACGTCTCCGTCAGTGAGGAGGACAACTGCTCCTTTTATATGCCCGACAAGCGGGCGGACGGCGACCGCCTGACCATTGTTCTGACCCAGGAGAATCTGCACGACTTTGTGGAAAACGCTTTCTGGGAGATGAAGGAGGACGGCAGCCTCTACCGGGCCTGCAACAGGGAGCTTGGAAGCCGGGCTTATGCCTCCCGGGAGGCATTTACGCGGGCGGTCTACAGCATCGGCTCAGCGTATCTGCAGAGACTGGAGGAGACTGGGATATCCGGCGTCTCCTTTGACCTCTGCATCAATCGAAAAAATCAGATCGAGGCCTGCAATGTGCTCGTCAAGATGTCGGACGGCTCCGATGGATATACGGTCAACACCATTCTGGAGGACGCCTATCACCGGGGCCCGGCGCTTAAAGTGCAGAAGGGCGAAAATCAGATCTTCGCCTTTACCGCGAATTCCAGTGAACACGGAAGCGGAACCGGTACGATTCAGTTCGGCAGCGGTGCACAGACGACGGTTCACTGGCTCAAGTGGAAGATGGACCATGGACTGCCCACCGGGGAATTTCATGTGGACCCCTTTACGATTCCGGGGCTGGAATCCTACGGCAGTATTCAAATTGACTGGTCCTGCGCCAGACATGGGGAGCAGAAAACATGGCACCATTCTGGAACGATTACATCCGGCCGGCTTGGAAAATTCGTCTGCAGTCTGGACGTCTCGGAGACCGACTATGAGCTGATGAAGATCCCCTTCTCCGGCGAGGTGACAAAGCCATCGAGGCAGAAGATGCAGGATGCCTGGAACCGGTATCTGCTGCAGAGTCTTCCTCAGGTGCGCCCGAAATGGAAGAGCTTTGTCAGTGGTCTGAATTCAGTTCTCCGCCAGCAGCAGGCGCAGCCGCAGGAAGATGGGACAGCTGCTGAGACGGCCGGCACCGCTTCACAGGAAATTTATCAAAATTCCTATTGACGCGGTCCGGAGCAAGTGATATATTATTAAAGCAAATAAAGCAGAACAGATCCGTTCTCACCTTGTGGAATTTCGTTTTCACGGGTCAATAGACGAAGTTTTGCAGGTCTGAAAGCCTGTTCTCGGATATTGCACGGACGGAATCTTCTGTCCGTGTTTTTTTGTGATTTTACTTAATCGGAGGTGCTTGAACATTAGCAGTAAGAACACGCAGATCAACGGGGACATCCGCGACAGAGAAGTCCGTGTCATTTCGGCGGACGGCGAACAGCTCGGCATTATGTCGGCGCGGGAAGCAAACCGTCTCGCGGAGGAAAAGAACCTGGATCTCGTAAAGGTTGCGCCCCAGGCCAAACCGCCTGTGTGCAAAATCATGGACTACGGCAAATACCGCTTTGAACAGACGAAGCGCGAAAAAGAGGCCAAGAAGAACCAGCATGTCATCGACATCAAAGAAGTCCGTCTCTCTCTCAAAATTGACAAGCATGACTTTGACACCAAGGTCAACCAGGCGAACAAGTTTCTGAAGAGCGGCGACAAGGTCAAGGTCTCCATCCGTTTCCGCGGAAGAGAAATGGCTCATCCGAAAAACGGCTATGAGATCATGGACAAATTTGCCGAGGCCTGCAGAGAATACGGTTCTGTCGAGAAACGACCGAAACTGGAAGGCCGTCAGATGCTGATGTTCTTAGCAGCAAAATCCAATAAACCGCCGAAAAAAGGCGGCAAAAAGAAATCACAGCCCCAGAAGCAGCAGGCCAATCCGGCTGCAAAGGCTGAGGGTTAAATATTAGGAGGATACCACAATGCCGAAAATTAAAACTCACAGCGGCGCAAAAAAGCGTTTTAAAATGTCCAAGAACGGAAAACCGAAAATTGCGCATGCCAATAAGTCCCATATCCTTACCAAGAAAAACACCAAGAGAAAGAGAAATCTGCGCAAACAGACCGTTGCCGATAAGACCAACCAGAAGCAGATTAAGCGTCTCATCCCTTATAAATAAGCCGAGTGCTTCAGGGAACAGACAGAACGAATTAACGTAACGGAGGAAATTTACCATGGCACGTGTTAAAGGCGCAATGATGACTCGCAAGAGAAGAAATAAAACGCTCAAGCTCGCAAAGGGCTACTATGGCTCCAAGAGCAAGCTGTTTAAGACCGCAAAAGAAGCGGTTATGAAATCCGGCCAGTATGCCTATATCGGCAGAAAGCAGAAGAAGCGTGAGTTCAGAAGAATCTGGATCGCCCGCATCTCCGCTGCCGCCAAGGCAAACGGCATGAACTATTCCACGTTCATCAACGGTCTCAAAAAAGCCGGCATCGACCTCAACCGCAAGATGCTCTCCGAGATCGCCATTTCCGATCCGGCCGCTTTCACCGCTCTCACCGAGCAGGCCAAGGCAGCGCTGAAATAAAAAATTGTCTTTCATTCAAACACGCCCGCGCATACGGGCGTGCTTTTTCTATCTAAACGGGATACTTTCGTATGGAAAAGATTACCAGTACCAGCAACCCAAAGGTTAAAGACGCAGCCAAACTGCTCCGTTCCAACCATGCCCGCAGGGCCGAGGGCCGGTTTGTCCTTGAGGGACTCCGGCTCTGTATGGATATCGTACGCAGCGGGCTTACCGGCGAGGAACTGTTTGTAACAGAGGAACTGCTGGCCCGGGAGCCGGAGAAGCTGGCGGCTCTTTCCGCCTGCTGTCAGACCACTTACGTCATCAGCGAAGCAGTGGCCGAAAGGCTCACAGCTACGCGAAATCCTCAGGGCATTTTCTGCGTTCTCTCCACGCTTGACAAACAGGGGGACCGGAATACAATAGAAAAAATGGACCGGCTGGGCAGATATATTCTGCTCGAAAACGTCCAGGATCCCGCCAATCTCGGGGCCGTCAGCCGAACGGCAGAGGCTCTGGGCCTGTCGGGAATGATCGTCTCCGGCGGCTGCGACATCTATAACCCGAAGGCGCTTCGCGCCTCCATGGGTGCGCTGCTCCGCATTCCGGTCCATGTCACCGGAGACGTTCCGGAAACCCTGCGGACAGCGGGGAAAAACGGTATGAAGACATACGCCTCGGTGCCGAACCGCGGCGCAGTGCCGGTCACCGAATGCAGATTCGGGGACGGCATCATCTGCGTCGTCGGGAACGAGGCAAACGGTGTTACCGATGAGACGCTTGGCTGCTGTCAGGAACGGATTACCATTCCCATGGCCGGTCGGGCGGAATCCCTCAATGCGGGGGCGGCAGCCTCCATTCTGATGTGGGAGATGGTAAGACCATATGAAGACCGCAGCAAACAACAATAACATTAAATACTGGGTCTGGCTGCAGAAGGCCATAGGCCGCGGAGCCAGACTGGCGCCCATCCTGGACGCCTTTCCGGGCGGACCGGAGGAAATCTACTGGGCGGATGACCGGGAACGCCGCATGTCGGGCGTTTTCCGCAGTGAGGCGGCCCTGCGTCGGCTGAACAGCCGGGACTTCACCGAAGTCTATCGGGTTCTCACCTCCTGTGCAAAAGCGGGCATCGACCTCCTCTCCCCGGAGGACCGCCATTACCCGGATGTCTTTCGGGCAATGGAAGATCTCCCGGCGGTCATCTACGCAAAAGGAGATCTTCGTCTGCTCAACGGCGCTTTTCCCATATCGGTCGTGGGGGCGCGGCGCGCTTCCGGTGACGCCCGGCAGACGGCGGCTTTTCTCGCACAGTCTCTGACGAAAGCCGGCATGCTCATCGTGAGCGGCGGTGCACTGGGAATTGACAGCGCCGCACACACCGGGGCCCTTTCGGCCGATGGAAAAACCGTCTGCATTCTGGGTTCCTCTCTGACCGAGGAGTACCTGAAGTCCAATCTGGCACTTCGGCAGGCGGTCTCGGAACAGGGCGTCCTGCTCTCCGAGAAGGCCCCCGACGAACACTATCACCCATCCGACTTCCCCAAGCGGAACCGTCTCATCGGTGCGCTGGGCATGGGGACCATTGTCGTCCAGGCCGGAAAGGACAGCGGCTCTCTCTCCACGGCCAGACGGGCCGCGGACTTCGGACGGGATGTCTTTGCCGTACCGGCTCCGGCAGGGGCCGCAGGCTATGAGGGCGGAACCGCGCTTCTGGAAGACGGGGCCATTCCCTGTACCTCGCTCCAGTCCGTCTTTGACGTATACCTGACGCCCGACCAGGCACCGGAGCAGCTGGCGGAGTACCGCCGTCTGCTGCATCCGGAAGTTCTGTCGGAGGAACTCCGCACGCTTTCCCTCTGCGGAGGGAATCTGCCGGAAGTCCCATGGGAACTGGATGCGGTTCAGCGGGAAAGGTCGGAACAGAGAGCCCGGCAGGAGCGGGAAAAACAGATGTTTCTCTCCCGCAGGGAGGCCGGGCCGGAACTTTCCGACCGCGCCCGTCAGGTCTACCGCTGTTTTGCGGGGCCCTCCCTCTCCCTGTCCGAACTGCAGGCCATGGTTCCGCTGACTGTCAATGCGCTGCTCGGCGCGCTGTCCGAGCTCGAGGTCTTTGGCTATCTTGTGCAGCAGCCGGACAAAACTTTTAATTTTACTGCTTCGTAAGGAAGGAAAGATATGTCTAATCTCATCATTGTCGAGTCGCCGACAAAAATCCGGACCATCAAACAGGTCCTGGGCGACGACTACGATGTTACGGCCTCTATGGGCCACGTCCGGGATCTCCCGGCCGCCCGTCTGAATGTCGATGTCAAACACAATTTCCAGCCGCGCTACGAGGTCATCAAAGGCAAGGAGAAGCTTGTCAAAGAGCTGAAACAGTCCGTACCGAACTACGATCATGTCTACCTCGCAACCGACCCCGACCGCGAGGGAGAGGCCATCTCCTGGCACCTGGCGGAACTGCTCGGTCTGGATGAAAAGGAAAAGAACCGCGTAACCTTTAACGAGATTACGAAGTCGGGCATAACGGAGGGCATGAAGCACCCCCGTACCATTGACCAGAACCTGGTCGATGCCCAGCAGACCCGCCGAATTCTCGACCGCCTTGTGGGCTATCGCATCAGTCCCTTTGTCTCCCAGAAAATCCGCCGCGGACTCTCCGCCGGTCGCGTTCAGAGCGTCGCCGTACGGCTTATTGTGGACCGCGAGGAGAAAATCCGGGCCTTCAAGCCCGAGGAGTACTGGTCCATCGACGCCAAGTTCAACCCGCCCGGGAGCCGGAAGCAGTTCCCGGCCGCGCTGACCGCCGACGAGAAGGGCAAAGTAAAAATCGGGAACCAGGAGGAATCAGACGGTTATCTGAAGTGCCTGGAGAACAACACGTTTACCGTCGAATCGGTACGGAAGGGCACCCGCCGGAGACAGCCGCAGCCGCCGTTTACCACTTCGACGCTGCAGCAGGATGCATCGCGCCGGCTGGGTTTCCAGACTCGCCGGACAATGAAGGTGGCGCAGGAGCTCTATGAGGGCGTCAACATCCAGGGAAACCAGGTCGGTCTGATTACCTATATGCGTACCGACTCCCTGCGCATCTCCGAAGAGGCCACTTCTGCCGCAGCATCCTATATTAAAGGGACATACGGGGACAGCTATCTGCCGGATAAGCCCCGGAAGTTCAAGACGAAAAACAAGGCACAGGACGGCCATGAGGCCATCCGACCCACCAATATTGAGCGGACGCCGGACATGGTCCGCGGCAGCCTGACCTCGGACCAGTACAAGCTCTACAAGCTCATCTGGCAGCGCTTCCTCGCCTCCCAGATGGCGAACTGCGTCCAGAGCACCATGAAGATTGAGATCCGCGCCGAGAAGCCGGACAGCGACGGCAGCCAGTACTGCCTGTTCTCCGCCAGCGGCTACAGCGTCAAATTTGACGGATTCACGACCCTCTACTCCATCGAGGATGAGAAGAGCGGAAGCCAGCTCCCGGAGATGAAAAAGGGCGATGTGCTCAAACTGCGCGACCTCACCGGCAACCAGCATTTCACGCAGCCGCCGGCCCGCTATACCGAGGCCTCCCTGGTCAAGACGCTGGAGGAAAACGGCATCGGACGTCCGTCCACTTATGCGTCCATTATCTCCACGATCCTGTCCCGTGAATATGTCGTCCGCGAGGGCAAGACCCTGAAACCGACGGAGCTCGGCGAAGCAGTGACGAAACTGTTGGAGAAGGAGTTCCCCAACATCGTCAATACCAAGTACACCGCCGACATGGAGGAGAAGCTGGACGAGATTGCCGCCGGACAGGACCATAATGGAAAACCCATTGACTATGTCAGCGTCCTGCAGAACTATTATGACGATCTGGAGTCCACCCTGGCCAAGGCCAAGGAGGATATGAAGGGCAAAAAGATTGAGCTCGAAGAGGACAAGACCAACATCCCGTGCGAAAAATGCGGCCGGATGATGGTCATTAAGACCGGGCGCTACGGCAAATTCCTCGCCTGCCCCGGCTACCCGGAGTGCAAGAACACCAAGCCGCTGATCATTGAGACCGGCGCCGTCTGTCCAAAGTGCGGCGGCAAGGTCATCCAGCGTAAGTCCCGCCGGGGCTATGTCTTCTACGGGTGCAGCGAGTACCCGAAATGCGACTTCAGCACCTGGGACGTTCCCACCGAGGAAACCTGCCCGAAGTGCGGCAGCAACCTGTTCCGCCACCGCGGACAGCTGATCTGCCTCAAGGAGGGCTGCGGATTCGAGAAGGATATTCCGCGCAAAAAGAAGAAGAAATCAGAGGAAACGGAGGCCGCGGGTGAAGAGTAAACGAGCCATTGTGGTGGGCGCCGGTTTTGCCGGCGTCGAGGCCGCACGCCAGCTGACCCGGAGCGGCATTCCGGTGGACCTCTATGAGATGAAGCCGGTCCGCTTTTCCCCGGCCCACAAGTCGCCGGATTTTGCCGAGCTTATCTGTTCCAACTCCTTTAAGGCAAAACGCGTCGGCTCCGCCGCCGGTCTTATGAAGGCTGAGATGAAGCGGTTCGGCAGCCTTTGTGTCGCATGCGCGGAGGAAAACGCCGTGCCGGCCGGCGGCTCGCTGTCCGTCGACCGCACAGCCTTCTCCCGGGCCGTGACCGAAGCCATCGAGGCCGATCCGCTGATCACCGTACACCGGGAGGAAGTGACAGAGATTCCGACCGATGCCGATGCCGTCATTGTTGCGGCCGGCCCGCTCGCCTCGGATGCTCTGGCGGCCGAGATAGAGCGGCTGTGCGGGGACTCCCTCCACTTTTTTGATGCGGTGGCCCCCATTGTCAGCGGCGACTCCATTGACATGGAGAAGGCCTTCTGCCAGTCCCGCTACGACCGGGGCGGAGACAGTGACTATATAAACTGCCCCATGAACAAGGAGGAGTACGAGCGCTTTTACGATGCGCTGATCCACGCGGAATCTGCTGAGCTCCACGACTTTGACAAAAAGCATGGCGTCTATGAGGGATGCATGCCCATTGAGGTCATGGCCTCCCGCGGTCCGGACACGATGCGTTTTGGGCCGCTGAAACCGGTGGGTCTCCGGAATCCCCGGACCGGCCACCGTCCCTGGGCGGCGCTGCAGCTCCGGAAAGAGACCGCGGAGGGAACCATGTACAATCTGGTCGGGTTTCAGACCAATCTCAAATGGGGCGAGCAGAAGCGCGTCTTCTCGATGATTCCGGGACTGGAACACGCAGAGTTTCTGCGGTACGGCGTCATGCACCGCAATACGTTTCTCAATTCACCCAAACTGCTCGGACCGGACTTTCAGTTCCGGACCCGTCCGGGCCTCTATTTCGCAGGACAGATTACCGGCGTCGAGGGCTATATGGAGTCCGCCATGTCGGGCATCCTTGCCGGGTACAATGCGGCGCGCCGCCTTCAGGGACAGGAACCGCTGGTGCTCCCGGACTTTACGATGATGGGAGCGCTGTCCCGCTATATCAGCAATCCAACTGTGGAAAACTTTCAGCCGATGGGAGCCAATTTCGGGGTCATCCCCCCGCTCCCCGAGCGGATCCGCGACAAAAAGGCCCGCTACGAGGCCCTGGCCGCCCGCTCCCTCGACTGGTTTGATCTAAACTTTCGGAGGTGTCCGTCATGAAAATCATTGTCGATGCATTCGGAGGCGACAACGCCCCGCTGGAGATCATCAAAGGAGCCGTCCTCGCGCGCGATCAGCTGGTCGGCGTCGAACCGGTGCTGGTCGGGGACGAGGCGGAGATCCGCAGAGTCTGCGCGGAAAACAGCATTGATCTCGGAAATATCGAGGTACATACCGCAAACGGCTTTATCCCGGTCGATGTCGATCCGTTCCAGATCCGTCACGCCTACAGCGAATGCTCCATGGCGGTCGGCCTGAAGATGCTGGCGGACGGAGAGGGCGATGCCTTCGTCAGCGCTGGTTCCACCGGCGCCGTCGTCGTGGGTGCCAACCTGTTTGTCAAGCGGATTAAAGGCGTTCGGAAACCGGCCATCGGATCCATTATTCCGGGCGACAAGGGCTCTTATCTTCTGATGGACACCGGCGCCAACGACAACTGCTCCCCCGACGTCCTGAACTTCTTCGGGACTATGGGTTCCCTCTATATGGAAAAGGTAATGCGAGTCCCGAATCCGCGGGTCGGACTGGCCAACATCGGCGTAGAGCCAAACAAGGGTACTGACCTGCAGCGAAAGGCCTATGAACTGCTCTCGGCAAATCCAAACATCAACTTTGTCGGCAACGTCGAGGCCAGAGATATCCCGTTTACCGCCGCCGATGTCGTCATCACAGACGGCTTTACCGGAAATATCTATCTGAAGACCCTCGAGGGCACCGCAAAAATGCTGCTCGGCAACGTCAAACAGATTTTTACCGCGAACACGATGTCGAAACTGTCCTATCTCGGCGTCCGGAAAGGGTTCCACGGTCTGAAGAATAAATTTGACTCCAAAAAAGTGGGCGGCGCCCCGCTGATCGGCGTCCGGAAACCGGTTATTAAGGCACACGGCTCTTCGAATGCCGAGGCCATTCTGAATGCCATTCGCCAGGCACAGACTTACGCCGAAGCCGGTGTCATTGATATCATCACGGAAAACGCGGCAAAGAGCCGGAAAAAAGCGGCAGACGAGGGGGCAAAAGCCGATGAGTAAAGAACATCTGAACGAGGCGCGCACCGCTGCGCTCCATTCGTTTGAGGAAAAGATAGGCTACACCTTTCAGGATCTCCATCTCCTGGACACGGCCCTGACCCACTCCTCCTATGCCAACGAAAAAGGCAATGGGCATAAGTACAACGAGCGCCTCGAGTTCCTCGGGGACTCGGTGCTGGGCTTTATCACCGCCGACGCTTTTTTCAACCATTTTCACGACCTGCCGGAAGGAAATCTCACCAAGCTGCGGGCCGCGACCGTCTGTGAAAAGTCCTGCTACGACTTCGCACGGGAAATTGACGAGGGCAACTATATTCTCCTCGGAAAGGGCGAGGAAAAGAGCGGCGGACGTCAGCGCGTCTCCATTCTGGCCGATGCGTTTGAGGCGGTTATCGCAGCCATCTATCTGGACGGCGGCATTGAGCCGGCGCGAAAATTTGTACTCCGCTTTGTCATGCCCGCTGTGGAAAAACACACCTATACCTTTAAGGATTACAAGACCACGCTGCAGGAGGTCATCCAGGAAAATCCGGAAGAGGAACTCACCTATGTTCTCGTCGGGGAATCCGGCCCGGACCACGATAAGCGTTTTGAGGTGGAGGTCCACCTGAACTCCAACGTCATCGGAAAAGGCATTGGACGCACGAAGAAGCACGCGGAACAGGAGGCTGCCCGGAAGGCGCTGGAGCTCATGGGAATATGAGCCACCGCAATATTGCGCTCTTTGTCGCCAACGCGGGCTGTCCGCACCGGTGCACCTTCTGCAACCAGTTCTCCATCACCGGAGAGCCGGAGACCGCGCAGCCGGAGGATGTCCATGCCGCCATGCGGACGGCGCTGCAGAACGGACAGACCGGCGGGCAGATCGCTTTTTTCGGGGGCAGTTTTACGGCAGTTCCAAGGCCCTACCTCACTGCCTTACTGGAGGCTGCAGTACCCTACGTCGAGGATGGATCGGTCAGCGGCATTCGAATTTCAACCCGTCCGGATGCCATTGACGAAGACATCCTCCGGCTTCTGGAGAAGTACCATGTGACCGCTGTGGAGCTCGGCGCCCAGAGCATGTCCGATGAGGTCCTGCGAAAAAACCGGCGGGGCCATACGGCGGAAGATGTGGAAACCGCATCGCGCGCCATTCAGGCCCACGGCATGGAACTGGGACTTCAGATGATGACGGGGCTTTACGGCAGCACCGAGGCAGAGGACCTCGCCACAGCGGACCGGCTGATTGCACTGCATCCGGATACCGTGCGCATCTATCCCACTCTTGTCATGGAGGGGACGGAACTCGCCCGCCTCTATCGGCAGGGCCGCTACGTCCCGCAGACGCTGGAAGAGGCGGTCCGGACCTGTGCCGGGCTGCTCCGGCGGTTTCACGGAGCGGGCATTCCGGTCATTCGGCTCGGACTGCACTCCGGAGGCGGCGTCGAAGACGGATATCTTGCAGGCCCCTGGCATCCGGCCTTTCGGGAGCTCTGCGAAGGGCGCATCTATTATGAGGCGGCTGCCGAGCAGCTGAAACGCCTGCCGAAGGGGCGCTACCGGCTCTTTGTGGCGCCGTCGGAAATTTCCAAAATGACGGGACAGAAACGAAAAAATATTATAGAATTAGAAAAACATCAGTTTCGCTGCAGTGTGCGCCCGGACAGCGCCCTGCAGCCGTATCAGATACGAATTGAAGCAGAAGGAACATGATCGGGGGAAGCAATGGTCTTAAAGTCTCTGGAAATGCAGGGGTTTAAATCCTTTCCGGACAAAACGACGCTCCGGTTTGACAAGGGCATGACCGCCATTGTCGGGCCGAACGGGTCCGGCAAGAGCAATATCTCGGACGCTGTCCGCTGGGTACTCGGCGAACAGTCGACGAAAAACCTCCGCGGAGCCAAGATGGAAGACGTCATCTTCGGCGGCACGGACAAACGGCGCCCCATGGGGTATGCCGAAGTCACCCTCCGTCTCGACAACTCCGACCGCTCTCTCCCCGTCGAGACCGACGAGGTCGCTGTCACCCGGCGCTACTACCGCTCCGGGGAGGGCGAGTACAAAATCAACGGAAAAACCGCCCGGCTGCGGGATATCAACGAGCTGTTTATGGATACCGGCCTGGGCCGGGACGGCTACTCAATGGTCAGCCAGGGCAAAATTGCCGACATGGTCTCCAACAAATCCTCCCAGCGCAGGGAGATGCTGGAGGAGGCCGCCGGCATTTCTCATTTTCGGTACCGCCGCGCGGACGCCCTGCGCCGTCTGAATCAGGCGGAGGACAACCTGGTCCGTCTCCGGGACATCCTCGGAGAACTTGAGGGACGTGTCGGCCCTCTGAAAGAGCAGAGCGAAAAGGCCCAACGCTTTCTGGTCCTGGCCGACCAGCGCAAGACGCTGGAGATCGGCCTCTGGCTCTACAACATCGACGATCTGAAAAAACGCCTGAAAGAGCAGGAGCACAAGATTGACTATGCGACGGCCCAGTACAACGACGCGGAGACCAGTCTGCAGAAAATAGAGGAATCCATCGAGGCCTGTCTGGAAAAGACCCGCGGATTTACCATTGAAATTGACAAGGTCCGCAGCTCTGCATCCGGGCTGGAACAGCAGGCCGCGGAGCTCCGCTCCAAAATTGCTGTCAACGAGAACTCCATCGCGCTGAAACAGGAGAATATCCGGCGGGTGCAGGAGGACATGCGGAATGCCGCTCTGGAGCGCACATCGGTCGAGGAAAACATCCAGAAGACCGAGGACGCTCTCACCGAACTGCAGAAGCAGAAGGCGGCGAAGGAGCAGGAGCGGGAGTCTCTGAATGAAAAGGGACAGGAGCTTTTCTCCCGCAGCAGGGAGGCCGATGCCGACAGCCGTACGGTCAGTCAGGCCCTGAAGGAAATCGGCGAGACCCTCGCCGATGCCAGGGTCCGCAAATCCGCGGCCCGGTCCTCCCTGGAGGAAATCCGCAGCCGCGGCGCCCAGAATGAGGCGACGCAGTCCGAGCGGAACGAAGTGCTCCAAAAATTGGAACACGACCTGGAGGCCGCTGAGCAGAAACTGCAGGAATGTACGGAGAACGCCGAAAGCCTGACCAATGCCATCTCCGGCTACAAGATGCGGCTGGAGCGGCGCAGTCAGAAGCTGCAGCAGCTGGAACAGCAGGCCGATGCCCTGCGCCGGGAGATGGAGCAGAAAGAGAGCCGGGCGCATATGCTGGAGGATCTCCAGAAAAATATGGAGGGCTATACCG
>R19__coassemble_49_pt1 | contig 72385 bp, 80 predicted proteins | sample R19__metabat2_high_PE_001 | metagenome-assembled genome bin R19
AGACCCAGTGTAAATTCATCATGTGTACTGGAATCTGGATCTCCGACAGATGCAGTGTTTGGATCCGCAGTATTCTGACTGTCCTGGTTCTGCGAATCAGGCTGGGCCTGTTCTGTGTCAGCTGTTTTCGGAGATTCCCAGTCGGTGGAGATATGAACCGGGAGGTTCGAATTATCTTCACGCGGCGAGGCATGTCTCACATCCAAGAGCACGTACTCCCCCTCGTGTCTGTACTCATTGGGCAGCAATGTGCTGTCATCTGCAGCACTGGCATTGACTGCAAACATACAGAAAAAAACAGTCAGCGCAGCAAGCAGTGCGAGGAGAAGCGAGAGCCGATTTCTTTTAGTTTTTTCCAAAATCGTTTTCCCCTTTCTCATTCTTTCCAAGAAGAGATATCCATTGACAGCAGCATAAAATCACCCCTTTTCAATTCCCTGGGATATTCTCCTCTTCCTGAATCAGGCAAAGAGTTTTGCCCTTTCTCTGCGTGATTCAATATGGTTCAGCAAAGATATCGAACAATATCGGGCCAACATTGTCACGTAAATCCTATAAATTCAGCAAAATTCATTCAAGTCGGCCACACATCCGACCATACACGTGTTCAGAAATAGTTGTCCAAACATATAAATTCTGTAAATTATCTTTTTTTACAGATTGACACAGTTGAAGCAAAACGCGACAGCCTTTATACGCTGATGTACGCATCATTTCCGTTTCATTGTGAAACATGCACAAATTTATATCTTGTAATACAGATTTTCAAAATGTGTTTTCTTGTTATGCAGTATTACATCCAGAAGACACAAAAGCGAATTTCCCATCCGAATTTTCCTGATCCATATCCTCTATCTTTTCATTGTCCGTCTTTCCCCTGGATGATATAGTAAAAGGGAAATTTCATTGGAAGGGGTTCAGACCATGGCAGCACTTACCATCTCGGAACAGGAAGAAAAAAAGCTGAAAGGACGCGGCTTTCTCAACAACAAGCACACCGATAATTTTTCGGCCCGTATTGTCACAAAGAACGGGCGCGTCTCCGCGGAACAGCTGAAATGCATTGCCAATGCCGCTGAGAAATACGGCTCTGGTAATGTCCTGCTCACCACGCGTCAGACATTTGAGGTCCCCGGCATCCCGGTCGAAAATCTGGATGCTTTTGCCGAAGCCATCGAAGCCTGCGGCCTCATCGTCGGCGGCACCGGCCCGAAAGTCCGCCCCATCGTCTCCTGCAAAGGGACTACCTGCCGCTATGGCCTGCATGACACATTCGCCCTCGCAGACGAACTGCAGCAGAAATATCTCTACGGATATCGAGATACCACCCTCCCGCACAAATTTAAGATTGCCGTCGGCGGATGTCCCAACAACTGCGTCAAGCCGGAGCTGAACGACATCGGCATCATTGGCCAGTGCATCCCGAACTTTGACGAGGCCTCCTGCCACGGATGTAAGAAATGCGCCGTCGCTGCCGAATGCCCTGTTCATGCTGCCACTGTATCAGATGGGAAATGCCATATAGATCAATCGGTCTGCATCCACTGCGGCCGCTGCGTAGGAAAGTGCTACTTCAATCTCATTCCGGATGGCGCGTACGGATACAAGATTTATATCGGCGGCCGCTGGGGCAAAAACACCCGGGTTGGTCAGCCGCTGAGCAAAGTGTTCTCCAGCAAAGACGAGATGATGGACACCGTCGATCGCGTCTTTCAGTTCTACCGTTCCAATGCACAGCCCGGTGAACGCTTCGCCAGCACCGTCGATCGCCTTGGGTTCGAAAATGTCGAGAAGGCCGTTCTAAATCTGGATACCTCAGCTAAAACGGAGTAATATAGATATATATTTTCGCTCAGAAAGGAAGTCCTTCCCTTGTCGAAACATGTATTAATCATCTCCACCAGTTTTCGCCGCAATGGGAATTCGGAAAAAATGGCACTGGAATTCCAGCGGGGCGCAGAAGAGGCCGGCAATGAAACCGAGCTCGTCCAGCTCCGGGATATCTCCATGAAATACTGCCACGGATGTTTCGGCTGCCGCACGCGTCATTCCTGCATTCATCACGATGAAGCCGCCGGGCTCGTCAACAAAATGCACGATGCAGACGTGCTGGTATTTGCCTCCCCTCTGTACTTCCACGGAGTGACCGGCCAAATGAAAACCCTTCTGGACCGCACAGTCCCTATCATGGACCTCAACAATGCCTTCACCGACGTCTATCTTCTCCTCTCCTCCGCCGAGACCGACGAGTATGGGACGGAAGAGGCCGAGCGCACCGTTAACAACTGGCTGCGCCATTTTCCCAGCGCCAAGCTGAAAGACATTGCTTTCGCAGACTGCGTCAAATATACGGACCAGATTAATGGACATCCCGCACTGAAGAAAGCCTATGAGCTTGGAAAAAATATCTGACAGAAAAAATCAGGGACTGCTGCAGAATCCTTCCTGCAGCAGTCCCTTTTCTTTTCCCAATATTTTTATGCTCCCGGCCACACCAGCAATAACGCCAAAATGCCGGCATGAAGCAGTGAAAACCAGAGCTCATCTCCGCGGAGGCGGGAAACGGCGTTTTTTTGCCGGGCCATCGGAATGCAGACCGGCGTGAATATTCTCCACCGGACACTGTCCAATGCACTTCCCGCATTGGAAACAATCGCCGGAAACGGCCATCGAGCCATCTGTCGGAAGCTCAATATTGGCCGGGCACGATTTCGTACAGCGAGCGCATTTTCGAACGCACTCCGGTCTGTCTCGGTGCAGCGAGAGAAACGGAAGCACCGGCATCAGAGCGAAGACAGCCCCCATGGGGCAGAGGAATTTACAGAAAAAGCGCTCTTCAAAAAAACATTCCTACCATGATCAAAAGCAAGAGCACCAATCCTATCGTGTAACCGCCCAGTGAAAAATGCCGCGCATGAAGCAGTGAAAAGACCTCCCAGGGGCTCGCTCCGTGGGTTTTGTTGTATATGCCCCAATAGCAAAGCAGCACGATGACGGAGAGTACCACATTTTTCATATAAGTCAGACCTTGGGCAAGCTCCCTCGGCATATGTTTCATCGGCTTTTTTCGCTTCTTCGCAATAGCTTTGTGGAGAGCAAAAATCCAGTCGCCGAGACTGCCGAACGCACATGTATAGCCGCAGAAGAAGCGGCCGAACAGAATTGTGTATCCACACAGGACACAGAGCAATGCAACAAAAGGGGTCCAGGCCAATTTTTGGCCCATTCCGAGCTTCAAGAATAAATCTTTTAGCCCCGCGAAGGCGCCGCTGTAGGCGGAGGGCAGGAAGAGGAAAAACAGGATCTGGATCCCTGCACGGGTCCAGGTCTGAATCTGTCGCTTCTTTTTTTTCGTCATTTTGCTTTCTCCAATGCCTGTCTAACTGCGTTTTTTATTCCATTGTAGCTATAGGTCGCTCCGCTGACCGCATCTACATCCGAAGACTGTTTCTGCACAATCTTCGGCAGCGATGCTTTCGCCTGGGCGTTTTCCCGCGTCGCCTGCGACCGGATCGGATAGGAATGCGGCCGGTATCCGCTCATCGCCCCGATGACAATTGCCAGCACGGCGATGGCAGGCAGAATCGGAAAATAGCTGACCACTTTCTGCCAGCCGTTTTTTCTCTTTCTGTTCCAAAGTCGAGAATTCCTTTCTGAAAGAGCAGGGCCGCCGCACCGCTTTGCAGCAGTGCAGCAGCCCAATTTCTCAAAATAATTATTTCAGCGCATCCTTTACGGCGTTCTTAATGCCATTGGAGCTGTAGGTTGCTCCGGAGACGGCATCGACGTCGCGGACTGGTTCTTGATAATGCTCGGAATCACGCCTTCTTTGGCGCGGTTAAAGAACGCTGGGGTATCCTGATTGCTCTTGACATCGACTGCGGTAATCTTATGATCCTTTACCGTAACGGCTACCTTTGTAAACGCCCTCTGCGACTTTGGCCGCCGCACCGACTGCCTGCTTGGCATAGGCCTGATACGTATTGGCACGAAGTGCTGCACCCATAATTCCAAGGCAAAGGACCGAGACAACCATTGCGAGGATAAGTGTCAGGAAGCGATTGACTTTTTTCTGTTTTTCCATGACTGAAACTCCTTTCTGCAAAACAAGAAGATGGTTAGCTATTGCTAACCATCTTCTGTACTATATAACACCCGTTCCCCTCTGTCTCGCCCGAATTCATTGTACCTGCGCAAGGATGGCTCAGGACTCGTTGACCAGCTTGCCGCTCATAGAATCGATGGAGAGCTCCAGGATCTGCACGCGGCTCGCAGTGCGCCGGGTTTCCTCCTCAATATATTCCGGATCATCCGGGAAATATTTGAGTCCCAGCCGCCGGGTCAGGTCCTCCGCCCGCTCCGGTTCCTCCACGAAAGAAATCGTCCCAAACACAACGACGCTCCGGACATTGAGGCCGCGCTTTTTCGGATCTGGCACGCCGGCATCAAAGACACAGAAGGACACCCGCGGATTCTCCAGGATGACATCTATCTTGTGCCCTTCCTTCGCCCCGTGGAAATAGATCTTCCCATCTTCATAGAGAAAATTGATCGGAATTCCATACGGGTACCCATCTTCTCCGAATACAGAGAGCACACCCCGCCGCTCCTGCTGCAAGAGCTCGATACAGGATTCTTCCGAAAGCGCCTGTCCAAATCTTCTTAATTTTCGAAACATAAGGTCCTCCCTCAGGCAAATTTCAGCCCGACAATTCCGCCGGCAATCAGAACAATGCAGATGATTTTCACCGCATTGACCGGTTCATGGAAGAATAAGATACCCACCAGGGTAGATCCGACGATCCCGATTCCGGTCCACACCGCATACGCGACGCTCAGCGGCAGTTTCCGCAGTGCAAGAGCCAGCAAGCCCATGCTGGCAATAAGACCAACAACGGTAATAATACTCGGGATCAGCTTCGTGAACCCGTTTGAGCTCTTCATTGCCACAGACCAGGTAATTTCCATTACGCCGGCCAGTGCAAGATAAAGCCACTCCATAAATTATCCCTCCAATAACATTTGGATATAGGATAACACAAGCTCTTCTGCTTTGCCCAACAAACGTTAGTTATTGAGCAATTGTTCATTCAAAAAGCCGCCGCAGAATCTCTTCTGCAGCGGCCGGGATTGCCGGATTTAGAAATATCTCGGATTGGCAATATTCTTAATCGCGGACTGGGGAATGGTGAACTCGCAGAGGCCGGTGGACATCGGGGCTACGGTGCCCTTGTCAAAGACGAGAACCAGATTGCCTTTCGGATTGACATAGAAGCTGGTGGCGTCGGAGACCGCAACCTCTTCCGGGAAATACGATTTGTTCGGGTTCTTCTTCTTTCTCTGGTTCATCTGCCGACGGACCTCTTTGTTCAGAACCGGCTTGTAGTTGGCCTTCTTTTTGAACATGTCCTTCAGGCTCAGCTGATTGCCGGTCTTCTTGTCAAAATTATAGATCCGGACGGTGTGGCTGGTATCGGCCTGGGAGACCTCCGTGTCAAAGCGGACGCTCAGGATGTTCGGGTTCGAAGTGGAAACTTTGTAGCTGCTGTGGGTGGATTTGCGGACAGGTGCCTTTCGCTGCGTCCTGGCCTGGGTGCTTACCATGCCACAGGTGGCAAAAACAGCGATGAGCATTACGATTGCGAGCATTTTTTTGATTGTGTTTTTCATGGGGAAAAAACTCCTTTCTTGTTTCTTCACCCGTATGACGTGGGAGGAAGCAAGAAAGTTTCAATCTATTCAAAATTTTTTTGGGTCCAGCATGCGGATCACACGGGCGGGATTGCCGACGGCGACCCCGTAGTCCGGGACATCTTTGGTGACTACCGCGCCGGCGCCGACAACGGCGTGGGCACCAACCCGGACGCCGGGCAGGATGATGGCATGTGCTCCAATCCAGGCGCCCTCACAGATGAGGACCGGTTTGCAGAGCAGCACCTGCCGGTCATAGAGATCGTGGTTGTTGGTCAGAAACGAGACATCGGCTGCCACCTGAACATGATCTTCAATCGTCAGTCCGCCGCGTGCCATAAACAGTGCGTTATTGTTAATGAAAACGTGATTCCCAATTATTACGTTGAAAAAAGCCGCGCCGTGCAGTCCGGGGCCGATAAAGCTCCCCTCGCCCAGCCGTTCTCCAAACAACTTCTTCAACAGTGCAGCGTATTCCTCCGAGCCCGGATCAGCCTGATTCAGCTGATAAAGAATTGATGCATCCTGCTGCCCCCTTGCACGGACCTCCAGATTCATGTTACGCATGTCAACTCGTTTTTCGATACAATCCATCTTTCAGCACCCCTTTCTGGATCTAGCGGCAGTTTACCACATCCGTACGGCGTCGGTGAAAACTTTTGGTTATATTCAAGCCCCCTTTTCTGCACTTCCGAACCGGCCGAATTTTGGCATAATAGGAAACAGGAGGTGTACATTATGAAATATCAGGACAAAGCAGAATTCGACAAGATTAATATGTTCGGTACCGGTACTCCGAACGATGGTTTCGCCCAGTACTTTATCGGAGACTCTTTTCTCAATCCGCTGGTTGATCCAAAAACCGCCCCGCTCTTCCTCGCCAATGTCACTTTCGAGCCAGGCTGCCGCAACAACTGGCATATTCACCACGCCTCCAAAGGCGGCGGGCAGATGCTCATCTGCACAGCCGGCGAGGGCTGGTATCAGGAAGAGGGTAAAGACGCCGTTGAACTCCTTCCAGGCACAGTCATCGTAATTCCGCCGGAAGTCAAGCACTGGCACGGTGCCAAGAAGGACAGCTGGTTCTCCCACATTTCAGTTGAAGTCCCGGGTGAAAACACCTCCAACGAGTGGCTCGAGCCCGTCACCGACGAAGTGTATGACAAGCTTGGATAAACGAGATATAAGGAAATATGGAAAGCCCGCTGCGCGTGCAGCGGGCTTTTTTGCAAATAGCAGATGGCAGATTGATTTTCTGGAAAACGATATATACGGGCTTCTCCCTACGTTTTTGTAGGGAATTTCTCGAATAGGGCAAACTCCCCAAAAATTTTCCTGGGATTTCTGTATATATCAAAAACTCCCCGCCGGGCCCGACGCCCAACAGGGAGATCTCTTCTTATCTTATTCCTCGCCGCTTCGATCCGGGAGAGTACACATAAACGACTTTGTGTGGTGCAGCAAATTTTCCAGCTGGTCAAAGATTTCCTCGTCCACATCGAAGTAATAGAAATTCTTCGTTCCCTCTTTTCGCATCTTGAGGATGCCGGTATCCTTCATAATCTGCAGATGGTGGGAAACCGCCGGACAGGACAGGCTCGTCTTCGCAACAATATCGTTGACACGCATGCCATTGCAGTCGCCCTGCTCCATGAGAATCAGGATGATGTGCTGCCGCATCTGGTCGCCAAGGGCCGTCAGCACCTTCTGAGACTGCTGAAATTCCAGGGCGAGCTTGTTTAATTCGTTTCGGTCTTCCATCTTTTGGCCGCCTTTCCCATATTTCTAAATATTATGCCACGAAAAAATAAGGAGGAACAATTGGTAAAGGAAATCGAGACGAAAGGACCGCGCTGCACCTGGCAGACCGCGGTCCTTTGCGTTTTCTCTTATTTGTTGAACAGGTCGTCGCCGCTCTTAAAATCGAATGCGGGATGGAAATCGAATCGCACGGCTCCTACGGCGATTCCGGGGCCGACGGCCTCCTTGATTTTCGCCATGCCCTCGACGCCAAATCCGGCGCAGAGCTCGATGGCGGTGCAGCCTTTGGCGACCATCTCTTTTGCCGCCTCCGCGGCCTCGGAGTAGGTGGAGCAGCCGATGACATTCATGTTGATGTCCGAGGACGGAATCTCCGCGCGATTCACTTTCGGATCCAGACCCGGGGCAACATAGATAAAGGTACATTCGAACATGGAAATTCCTCCTTATGATTTGCGGAAATTGCCGAACACGCCGGCTTTTCGCATTTTATCCAGTGCTTTGATAAACTTCTGCAGCTTTGCGTGGTTCATAACCTTCGGGTTCGCAATGATTTTCGGGAACAGGGCATCGAGCCCAAGCTGCAGCGCCACGATGCCCGCCTCTTTGGCGGCCTCTTTGATTTTCGGCCCGTACTTTGCCATGCACTCCGGGCAGATGTGGATGGGGCCGGAGCCCTGGTAGGATTTGCGGCAGAGCCAGCAGGTACAGGAAGTGGCAGGTTTGCTGCTCATATATTATTTTCCTCCTTTTTCCGTCGCTGGATGCCCTGTTCATAATGAATCATTTCCATTCGGTGTTCGAGATAGCTTCTCAGAGCAGGATCTCGGACAAAAACGTAGCATCCTTTCATTCCGCGTGACAGCAGTACTTTATAAATATTTTTGATGTATCTGGTCAGCTGATCAGGATGATTTTTCAGTCCTCTTTTTCCGCTGGTATCCTGGTACTCTTTATAATCGCCGTATATGAGTCCCGTCTCCGGATTGTATTTCATATCGCTGCCAATGATAACACCGACATAGTCAAATTCCAGACCCTGGACGGTGTGAATACATCCAACTTGATTTATGGAGTCTTTTTTTATTGCAAAAAGTTCTCTTTGATCATTTGAGTTCCAGGGCATTGCAAAGTTAAACTCCGGGATTGTAACATCCTTTACCTGTGCATGACTATTCTTGGCCCATTTCCATGCAAATCCCGCCGTCATGCGTGCGGTAAAACCTTCCTCATTTTTCTTCAAAATCTGCCGATAAACATCATTGGGATCCTCGTACAAACGAAAGTCAAATGCATCCGTATCCCATCCGTCAAAATTGGCAGTCTCCTCAATTTGAAGTACATCGGCAATCCAGTTGATAAAACCTTCCGCTCCGGCGCACCGAAACTGTGCTTTCAGTTCCATCTCATAGACTTTGGAGTGCTCACACGCTGCCGCTCTGCGAATTTCCGAAACGGTCCCAATATCATCCGGGCGGACACACTGGGAATCATCCACAAAGAAGACGTTCAAACAGGAAGCATGAATGATATCCGCGACCTGACTTTCGCCTTTATACATATAGGCGCCCTTTCCTTTCAGACGGTGTGCCTCGTCTACAATCAGGACATCATAATAATCTTTTGCTGCAGTATAGAAACTCCCGGATCCACTGAAAAGCTGTTCGATATTCTTTTTCTTGTCCGTTTTGTCCGCAATCAGTTTTGCCTCCATAGATTTTCGGAACGCGGCATTTGGCGCAACAAATTTTGCGTTAAGCCGGCGGTCGATCATTTCATGGAGTAGTTTGAAGGATATAACCGATTTTCCCGTTCCGGGGCCGCCTTTTACGATTATCGTTTTCTTCTCTTTGATGGGGCTTAGCTGTTTTAGAATCGTGCGATACGCGACGTTTTGTTCATCCATTAGAATAAAGTCATCGTTGCCGCGATACAGGCTGTCCACACAGTCCACCAGCTTTTTCGAAGGGCGTACTTTTCCGTTCTCAATCTCATAGAGGATATCCAGCCCTTTTCCGCAGCCGACATAATGGTGAATCTTTTCCCCCAATTGCCCACAGTCGTCTTCGAAAAACACTGGGGCCGAGTGAATCAGACCTGCATATCGGCGGTCCAACAGTGGTTCTGGATCCGATTTTATATAGTTATGCAGATAGGCGCATGGGTGGCCCTCAATATGATTCTCATAGATTCCCTCGTTCATCATCTGCATCATGCGATTATACGAATCCGCCTGATAAGATGGATGGTTGACGTTGCGGTTTCCTCCGCCCACAAACGTCCGAACTAGGTCCTGCATATCCGTAGCTTCCGCTTTTTCCCATTGTTTCAGTTCAACAAGCACATAGTTCTGATTTCGTTCCTGATCTTCTCCAGTCACAATGAAATCGACACGGTTGCTTGTATTTGGAATCATATACTCAATCAGAATGCCGCAGTCATCCGGAAGATCTGCCTTGCGAATAACCGTCTCCATATATCGCATAGAGTTGCGCCAGGCACGTCTCTCATTCGGGGATTCCTGATGACCAATTTTTTCGAGAAACTTTTTCTCAATTTCCCTGTCGATTCGGTTGTTATTGACATCTTCCTGAAAGCTGTTGGAAGTTCCCTGATAAATAATCATTTGAAGCACCTGGTTTCCTGCTAAGTTTTCCTAGGAATACGAAATATTTCGCATTTACATTATAAAGCAAACCCTGGCGCCGGAACAGAGATCTGTTCGGTTTCCCTCTTAACAAGAAACAGAAAGTTCATTTTTGTTTCCCAAACGAAACACATTGTTTCAATCCTCTTTCCTCAAAGAGCGTACGATAGCATTGGTTAAATAATTAACGAGAGAGGAGAGGATACTGTTGAGAAATAGTAATATTATTCACAAAGGATTCTCCTGTACGCGAGATGGCCTGAAAATCCGCGGCACGATGTTTCGCCCAGCAGGCACCGCAACATTTCCAATTGTAGTCGTCAGTCACGAGTTCATGATGAATCGAATGACGACACTGCGATATGCATATATGTTTGCCAAAATGGGTTATGCTGCATTCTGCTACGACTTCAACGGAGGCGGCGAAATCTCACAGAGCCAGGGAAAAACCACAGACATGTCCGTCAAAACAGAAGTCAAAGATCTCAAGGCTGTAATTGACTATGCAAAAGCTCAGGATTACACCGATGAAAAGCACCTCACGCTGATGGGCTGCAGCCAGGGCGGATTCGTCTCTGCCATCGTCGCCGCAGAATACGGTGTGGAGCAGGTGGAACGGCTCATTCTGTTCTATCCGGCTCTGTCCATCCCGGACGACGCACGCAAAGGTTCTATGATTTTTGCCCGGTTTGATCCGCAGAATGTCCCGAAGACACTCTTCTGCGGGCCAATTATCCTAGGCCGTCAATATGTCCTGGACGTTCTCCAGCTGGATCCATTCGAAATCATTAGCAAATACCGCGACTCTGTGCTCCTGGTCCACGGCGATTTCGACCATATTGTCAACCACAGCTATTCCGTAAAAGCCTATGAGGCATATAAAAAAGCGGATGAAGAGGCAATTGAAGCAGGCAAAATTTCTGAGCTTCCGCTGCTGGAATTTAAGACCATTTCCCGCGGGGAGCATATGTTCCCGTACCCACCGCACAAAGCGGAAGCATGCAAAACTGTCAAAGATTTTATGAGGAGATCTTCATTATGAAATACCAAAAACTTTTCACCCCAGTCAAAATCGGAAACCTGGAGCTCCCAAATCGCTATGCAATGGCGCCCATGGGGCCGCTCGGTCTGGGCGACTGCGAAGGCGGATGGAATCAGCGCGGCATAGACTACTACACTCGCCGTGCTGTCGGCGGCACCGGCCTCATCATCACCGGCGTCACCTTCTCCGACACCGAAGTGGAGAAGCCCTCTTTTCCGAACACCCCCAATTCCACCTACAACCCGGTTCAGTTCGTCCGCACGAGTCGCGAGATGACGGAGCGCGTCCATGCCTACGGCTCCAAGATCTTCCTGCAGATGAGCGGCGGTTTCGGCCGTGTTACCATTCCAACCAACCTCGGCGAGTTCCCGCCCGTCTCCGCCTCGGAAATTCCGCATCGCTGGCTCGATAAAATGTGCCGCGCGCTCACCGTTGAAGAAATCCACGGCATTGTAAAGAGCTTCGGCGAGGGCGCTTATAACGCGAAACGAGCCGGCTTTGACGGAGTGGAAATTCACGCCGTTCATGAGGGGTATCTGATTGATCAGTTTGCCATCAGCTTTTTCAATCACCGCACGGATGAGTACGGCGGAAGTCTCGAAAACCGACTTCGCTTCGCAAAAGAAATCCGCGAAGAGATTGCCAAAACATGCGGCTGGGATTTTCCTGTCGCGATGCGTTTCTCTCTCAAGTCCATGATCAAGGACTGGCGAGAAGGCGCCCTGCCCGGCGAAGAATTTGAAGAAAAAGGCCGTGACATTCCAGAGGGCATTGAAGCGGCAAAGCTTTTGGAGAAGTACGGCTATGACGCCCTGGACGTCGATGCAGGCACCTATGACGCATGGTGGTGGAATCATCCGCCGATGTACATGGAGAAAGCACCGTATCGCAAGTTTGCAGAAATTGTAAAACAGAACGTCAAGGTCCCCGTTATCATGGCGGGCCGCGTCGACAATCCAGATCTTGCGCTGGACTGCCTGGAAAATAATGTCTGCGATATCATCTCCCTCGGCCGTCCGCTGCTTGCCGATCCGGATATTGTCAAAAAGATTCGAACCGGGAGAACGGAGCAGGTTCGTCCATGTATCAGCTGCCAGGAAGGCTGCATGGGAAGAATCCAGACCTACTCGCTGATCAACTGCGCTGTCAATCCGCAGACCGGCAAAGAGCGTTCCGCTGCATATAATACTGTGGTAAAGAAAAAGAAAGTCCTTATCGTAGGCGGCGGTGTTGCAGGATGCGAAGCGGCCAGAGTCCTGGCAGAACGCGGCCATGAGCCAGTTGTTTACGAAGCTGGCAGCCGTCTAGGCGGAAATCTGATTCCAGGCGGCGCCCCCGATTTTAAGGAAGACGATATTGCTCTCGCGGACTGGTATGCAGAAGAGCTGAATCGTCTGGGCGTTGAAATTCATCTGAACACGCTGGCGACCGAGGAGACCGTGAAAGATCCCCAGTACGATGCTGTCATCATTGCCACCGGATCGCGGCCGAAGAAATTTTCCCTCGGCGATGACGAGAAAGTCTATGCTGCAGAAGACGTCCTCACCGGCAAAAAGGACCCGGGCAGCTCGGTTGTGGTTGTCGGAGCCGGCCTCGTAGGATGCGAACTCGCTCTCGACCTCGCACGCAAAGGAAAAGAGGTCCAGATTATCGAGGCTCTCGATAAAATCATGGCCGTCAACGGGCCCCTCTGCAGCGCCAACAAGGAAATGCTGGAACGGCTGATCCCGTTTAATGGCATCAAAGTTCAATGCGGCGCCAAAGTTTCCAGTTTCAAAGACGGTGTACTGACGGCAGATGTCAATGGGGAAACCAAAACGTATTCGGCTGATTCCGTCGTCCTCTGCGTCGGCTACCGCAGCGAAAATACCCTGTACAAAACGGTAAAATATGATATCGACGAGCTGTATCTTCTCGGTGATGCCCGTAAAGTATCGAATATTATGTACGCTATCTGGGATGCCTACGAAGTTGCGAACCATATATGATTCCTGCTAAACTGGCAGTGGTGATTGGATGAATACAAAAGATCTGCGCTACTACCAGATTGTCTATGAAGAGCGAAATATCAACAAGGCAGCGGAGAAATTGTTTATTTCTCCGCAGGGCCTTGGTCGAATTATCCGAAAGCTGGAAGAGGAATGGAACACCACCTTCTTTATTCGTACCAAACATGAACTGATTCCGACGGAGAGCGGGAAGATTTTCTATGAGCGTTCTATCCCCATCACTCGTCGTCTGCACCAAATGCAGGAGGAAATCAACCAGGCTGAGACCGACGCGCGCCGAATCCGGATGGGTTATGCCATTGGAGTTCTGAAAGCTCTGCCGGTTGATGCTATCTCTGAACTGATGCAGCGACATCCCGAGATCCTTCGTCAGTGGGATGAATATGAAAATGACGAGGTCATCCGCCGTGTCGCAGAATCGGAACTCGAGTGCGGATTTATAATCGGGAAACCGGACCAGAAAGAACTGGGATTCAAACTCATCCGGCATCAGCCGGTTGCTGTCTATGTCTGGAAAGGTCATCCACTCTTTGAGAAAGAAACGGTTTTCCTTTCCGACTTAAATCATCAGCCGCTCCTGACCATGAATGAGCGGTTCCACATTTTCGACAAATTCGTGGAAGCCTGTAAATCGGCTGGTTTCGCCCCGGATATCCGGGCCAAAACGATGGATGGGCAGGTACTCATGCAGCTTGCGTCCAAAAAAATCGGTCTCGCTGTCTCTCCTGTTTTCTATTCGGACTACCCTGAAAATTTAAAAGAGCTTCCCATCAGCGATTGTTTCACCTGGGATATCTATGGAATTTACCGTTCGGATACCTCCTATGGTGAAATCATTCAGGAAGCGCTGCAGCTGTTTTATTCAGATCGTTCCTAGATAAGAGCAGCGGCGAACCCGCAAATGTGGGTTCGCCGCTGGTTTTCTGTTTATTCCGTCCATTCCAGTTCCATCGGAACATGCGGAATGCCGTCTTCCAAGAATTCCCCGGAGGTCACCCGGAAGCCTTCCCGTTCGTAGTATCCCTTTGCGTAGACCTGCGCCTCGATATAGATCTTCCGGCAGGGCATCTTCTCCCTGATTTGGGCAATACCCTCGTGCAGCAGCCGGCCGCCGAGACCGGTTCCGTGCTGCTGGGTCAGCACGCGTCCCATCTGCACAACCTCCGGCGATTTATGAAACGCCCGAAGATAGGCCGTGACGGTCTTTCCGTCCTAATAAAACACGTGCAGGCTGTCATAGTCGATATCATCCAGGTCCTGGTAGACGCAGTTCTGCTCCACGACAAAGACGGCTCTCGCTTTCAGAATTTCATACAGCTCCGTCGTCGTCAGTTCGTCAAATTTCTTTACCACCAGGTGCATCACAGCGTCCTCCGTTCAAACAGGTCTGCGTTGAATGGCAGTGGATCGCGCCGGCGAATCAGAAGGCAGAGCGGAAAATTTCTACGATGTCGTCTTTCGTAAGCGGTACGAAGCAGCCGACACAGCCTTCTGCGGCTTTCTCCGCCATTATCTCGAAATGTTCGTCACTGTCAATGCCGACTGCACGGAGATAGGCCGGAAGCTCCATCGTCTCAAAGAGGAACGTTCTGGTTGCCTCGATTGCCTTCTTCGCAGCGCTCTCGTCGTCATCATCCGCAATTCCCCAGACATTTCTGCCGTAAACCGCGAAGTTTTCTGCGGTGGAGGGATCTTTTTTTAGCACAAACTCCATCCAGACCGGGGTCAGAATGGCGAGCCCCTGTCCGTGGGTGATGTCATAGAAGGCCGAAAGCTCGTGTTCCATCGGATGGACGCACCAGGCCGGCTGGCTTCCGGCGGCGACCAGGCCGTTAATTGCATGACTGGCAGTCCACATCAGATTGGCCCGCGCATCGTAATCATCCGGATGCGCAAGCGCAATGGGGCCGTACTTGATCATCGTTTTGAGCAGTCCCTCTGCAAAGCGGGCCTGTACATCGGCGCCTTTCTCTTTTGTAAAATAGTTTTCAAATGTGTGGCTCATCATATCCGCCGTGCCGGCTGCAGTCTGCTTTTTGGACACGGAGAAGGTATAGGTCGGATCCAGGACTGACATCGTCGGCTTTAGGACCTCTGCAGCGGTACCCCATTTTTCGTTTTTCGTCATATCGGAGATGACTGCAAACTCATCCATCTCCGAGCCGGTGGCGGAAAGTGTCAGGACCGAGAAAATCGGGAGCGCAGCCTTAATTTTCGAGCCGTCAAGGACGAGGTCCCAGGCGTCACCGTCGTACTTTGCGCCCGCCGCAACGACCTTTGCGCAGTCGATCGTGCTGCCGCCGCCGATGGCGAGAACCATGTCGATGCCCTCCGCTTTGCACATGGATACGCCTTTCCGAACGGTCTCGATTTTCGGGTTCGGCTCTACACCCGAGAGCTCATACACGGAAACTCCGGCGTCTTTCAGGATTCGCACTGCATTGTCATATATTCCATTCCGTTTGATGCTGCCGCCGCCATAGACGAGAAGCACCTTGGAACCATAGTTCTTAAGTTCAGACAGATGAGAAATCTGACCTTTGCCGAAATAGATTCTGGTCGGAACATAGAACATGAAATTATACATAAAATAGCCTCCTGCCATTGTTTTCTTCCCCTATTATACGGAAAAACGTTTCGGCGGGAAAGCAAGAGATTTCATGGATTATCAGGAATTTTCTTTCAGAATTTCGCGGACCCGTTTCTGCAGTTCCGGTACCACTTCTTCCTCAAACCAGGGGTTCCTCGCCTGCCAGCGGAAGTTCAGCGGACTCGGGTGCACAATGGGGAAATACTTTGGCAAATACTCCTTATACGCAGCTACCGTTTCGGTCAGATTCTTCTTTTTATTTTCCCTGAGATAATAATCCATTGAATATTTCCCAATCAGAATCGTGAGCTGGATGTCCGGCATCATGCCCAGAATTTCCGGATGATATTCTTTCGCAATGAATTTTCTGGGAGGCAGATCGCCGGATTTGCCCTTGCCAGGATAATAGAAGTCCATCGGGACAATGGCAATTGCCGGGGAGTAGAAAACATCCCGGTCGATGCCCATCCAACGCATCAGCTTTTCGCCCGACTTGTCGTTGAACGGAATCCCGCTCTCCTCAACTTTTCGGCCCGGGGCCTGTCCAATGATCAGGATTTTTGCGTCGCTGCTGACCTGAAAAACGGGAGAGATCCCGCGCTCCGTATAGGACTGGTTTCGTTCATCCGCCTTCAGTTTCTCTGTAATCTCTTCTGCTGTCATTGGAAATGCCGCTCCTTTCGGTTCTTTTCAGAACTATCATACTATTTTTGGAGGAATAAATATGTTGGGAAAGCAACGCATCAGGGAAAGAAAAAGGATGCCCTCCTGAATGATACAGGAAAGCATCCATTTCGAAACATGTCAGTTCCGGTATTCCGGCGGAACGAAATCCCACTCCTCGGCTGCTTTTGCATCCAGCGGAGCAAATTCGAACTGGCACATAAAGGCCTCGGTTCCAATTTTGAAATTGTCGAGCGCTTCCTGAGCAATTCCGCCGAAATTGCCACCCAGATAGTGCATTTTTTCATCCAGCAGCAGGCGGCAGGTCCCGGGACGGTACGCAATGGCAATATCGTTGGGAATAAAGAAATGATTGGATATGCCATAGGCGGTAAGGAACCGGTCCATATCCTTCGTAAAAGACTGGAGAGTGACATCCTCACCGTACGCACCGATGACCAGCGCGGTCTTTTCTACAGGTGCCGCGCCATTCTGGCCCGGCAGGAAAATATGGCCGACTTCAAAAATGTGGGCGGACGCCTCTCCTCCAGCCCAATTATCCGAAAGCGCCTGCTGCAGTGCAGGGACCAATACGGTTGGGAGACCGCCGCGCTCCTGGCATTCCGTCAGCGGATTCTCATAGGGCAGCGGACAGTCGAGTGTAAGCGGATTGTTGTTCTGGTCCCACGCCTCCTGGAACATATGCATTCGGACATAGGCATCGGACGTGTAGAGACGATCGCCGAAGAATTCCAGATACCCGAGCTGCCGCAGAATATCCCGCGCCCTGGCAAAAGAACTCTCGCCAAAAGATGGGCACGCACAGGAAACCTTCCGAAGCGCAGGGACCGTAGTAGAATACAGCTCTTCCCGGGCCGGGAGAGAATTCCAGTTCTGCGCGACCGCATCCAGATCGATTCGGAAAATATAGATGGGAGCGTTGTTTCCATCGAGGCCCAGCAGAGCGCGGGCAGCCCAGGAAGCGGATCCGACCTGGCCAATGCGCCATGGGTCTTTGCCGTCTTCGAGGACCTGGATAAAAAACGTTCCGGGTTCCGAGGATTCCAGCTGCACGTCGGAACCAATTCCAAATCCGCGCCGGACAATACGGCCCAGGAGACAGCGCAGATCTTTCACGGTCATTTTTTCCTGGGCGATAACGCCCTCCAGAGCCAGCTGCTCCGGGTGAAGCGCATCGGTGCCGTCATAGACCAGGCCGCAGGCGGCAGCACGAATAGGCAGCGGGCCGGCAATGCCCGGAAGCAGGGCAGGCAGAAGCTGTGTGCGCAGAAGATATTTACCTCCGCTGACGCAGAGCGGCTGCGCCGCATGCAGAAAAGATGCAGTGGGAATATTCTGCTCTTCCGATACCAGCTCCGGTGCAGTGTCCGTGTCGAGCACATTGAAATTTTCCGCTGCCAGCGCGCTCAGAAAGACGTCTGCCGCCTGCTCCAGCGGATGTTTGTAATAGTTCTTCATGAATCATTACCTCATTGCAAAAATCTTGGATGACAGCAACGCGATAATAATATCTCTTCGCCCTCATATTAATTCAATTAATTTCCATAAGTCAAGTGCATACTCGGAAATTTTTTGATATTATGAAAGAGGAAAGGGGGCCTGCCCTATGAAATTGGAAGTAACGCCGGAGCTCGCCACACTCCTGAAAACTCTGCGAACCCGAAATGGCATCACTTCCCGCGATGTCGCAGCAAAAATCGGCCGCAGCCCGTCCTACCTGTCCAAGCTGGAGCACAGAGATATCCGATCCATTCAGAAGGATGAGCTGACACAAATCCTCTCCTTTATTACAGAGGGCGAAGATTTCTACCAGGACAAGCTTCCGAATATCTTAAAAGTGCTCTCCACCATGATCTCTCCGGAGGGGCTTTTTCAGCAGACCTGGTTTCTGCAGTACGATATGGCAGACCGCCCGGTCACCGTGCCTGCCTCCCTGCAGAACGAACTGCAAAGTTTTCTTGGACCGGATATTACAGCAGAGGAACTTACCGAAATTGCCAATGCCAACCGGGATATCGAAGACAGCCCATCCATTCCGAACAACGAAGTGGTTTTTGTCGGCGGAAAACACTTCCATCTGCTGCGGGTTCGGTTCCACTTTCAGCCCGGCGAAATTGCCCGCATTTTATATGAGCCCGGTACGACTTCCCATTATATCTATGTCTACGGCATTGCCTATCTGCTGATCAAGCTGAAGCGATTCGGCGATATCGGCCGCATGGAGCCGAAAGATGCCGCCTCAGTCCTCGACGACACCGAGGCTCTACTGGAACGCCATCAATTCTACTCTCTGACGCAGTTCGGCCGGTTTCTCTCCTCCACTGAATTCCAGAACACGCAGCTGGATGAGCTCCGGCAATTTCGCGCCGTAAACACAAAGAAGGCCGGCAAAATATCCGACGTCTTCGAAGAGATGGCTGAATATGACCAGAGCGGAGTCAGCCATTCGCTGGACACTCTGCGAAAGAATCTGGATTGGGACCCCGCCTTTACAATGAAAATGCTTTCCCTCCCCTTCTACGATCTGGGCCGCATGAGCTATTCCAAAAAGAAAGAGCTGCTGGAAAAAATAGAAACTCTGCTCCGGGAGACGCAGGACCTGCCCGATATGGCAAAATTAATGGAACAGTATTGAGCAGTTTCCCCAAATCAAAAGTCAATTAATTTCCTAAATCAGAGAATTTATGGAAATTAATTGACTTTTCTTTTTTGTCGCTTTACGGTGAGGGTGGATGACAGCAAGGCAGACCGGAGGACACAAATGGAATACAAATATCCCTTGCTTCTAAAATCTGGAAAAATGGGGTCATTGGAGCTGGATAACCGCATTATCATGGCCCCGATGGGCTCGCTGAACGCAGACGATGACGGAAATGTGACCGACCGCACCCTGAAATTCTATCGGCAGCAGGCCGAGGGCGGCTTCGGCATGGTCATCGTCGAATGCACTTACATGGACGAAAAACTCAGCAAAGGCGAAGAGCACTGCATGGGTCTGACGAGAAATTCGCAGATTACCGGCATGCGCCGTCTTGTCAATGTCATTCACGACCAGGGACCGCTGGCCATTCTGCAGCTCTGTCATATCGGCAAGCAGCTCTCGCTGGCCGACAAGCTGGAATCCCTCGGTCCCTCCACAATGAACGAAATGATGGGCGGCATTATGCCCTTCCCCATCCGCGGCGCCTCCAAGGCGGAAATCCGTCAGATTGAGGAGGATTTCGCCTCTGCCGCCTGGCGGGCCATGATGGCCGGCTTTGACGGCATTGAAATTCACGGCGCCATCAACCATTTAATCAACATGTTCTGCTCGCCGTTCTACAATCACCGGACGGATGAGTACGGCGGCAGCCCGGAAAACCGGGTTCGGTTGTTCAAAGAAATCATCGAGGCCTGTCAGAAAAAGTGCGGAAAGCAGTTTCCCATCATTGCACGCGTCAACGGAAATGAATTCAGCGGCAGCGGCATCACCGCAGAAGAGGGACTTGCCCAAGCAAAGATCCTGGAGCAGACCGGCATTGTGGCTTTCCACGTTGTCGGCGGGGACTACCGAAATGTCCGTGTCATCAACGCACAGTACGATCAGCGCGGCGACTTTATCCCCATTGCCAGGTATTTCAAGGAAAACGGCATCCGCCTTCCCATTATTCTGGACGGCGGCTTCACGACGCCGGACCTCGCCGAACAGGCTCTGGCGGACGGTGTCTGCGACTTCATCGGCATAGGCCGCCCCGCCCTGGCCGACCCGGCCTGGGCTAAAAAGCTGAAAGAGAACCGCCCGGAAGATATTCGCCCGTGCATTCGCTGTACCATGGGCTGTGTCGGAACCATCAAACAGTTCAATGCATCTATGGGACTCCGCTGCTCCGTCAACCCGCTGTGCAATACGGTCGGTTTTCGGGACCTGCAACGGATCGCGAAAAAGAAGAAAGTGGCAATCATCGGCGCCGGACCTGCGGGTATGGAGGCAGCCCTGGTTCTGAAAGAGCGCGGCCATGAGGTCGCCATCTACGAAAAGCGCAAGCTCGGCGGCACGATGAACGAAGCGGCATTTGCCTCCTTTAAGGGGGATATCCGCATCCTCATCCGCTATTTCCAGACGCAGATTAAAAAACAGGGCATCCCTGTCTTCTACGAGGAAGCCACTGCAGAGACCATTCTGCAGGGCGGCTACGACGCCTGCATTGTGGCAACCGGCGCCGCCCCGCTGCCCGCCGTTGCCAAAGGCGCAAAAGAGCATCCGGAAAAAGTGCAGACCCTCTGGGACTACACCTCCCATCCGGACCCCAATACCCTTGGCGATTCGATCCTGATCGTCGGAGGCTGCTTTATGAATTTGGAATGTGCCTACGAACTGGCACTTCAAGGCAAGACTGTCACGGTCAGCTCCCGCCGCGGCCTGCAGCGGTCCATTATGGAACTCGGTGACGACAACAGCTCACCGCAGCAGCAGCGCCTCATGATTCTCATGATGAGCATGCGGGGAAAGATCAAATTTCTCTACGGCCAGTCCATTGCGGAAATTACGGACAACGGAGCCGTGCTCCGCAGCGTCAAAGATAAGACGAAAACAACTGCTGTTGACTGCGATAATATTATCATGTGCCGCAGCTATCACGGCCGCCCCAGGCTCTATGATGAGCTGCAGGACCAGATGGAGACCTATCTGGTCGGGGACGCTATCCTGAAAAACCGCTGTGACAACAAACGGGTTATTCACCACGCAATTGAAGACGCCTATGCCGTCGCCAATCGAATTTAAGAAAGAAGGAAGCATTATGGGAAACACATTAGAGGGAAAAGTTGCCATCGTAACCGGATCCGGCCAGGGCATCGGCCGCGGCATTGCCCGCTATCTGGCCAGCGAAGGGGCCAAAGTCATCACGAACAACCGGCATAAAGGTTCCGGAAGCCTGGATCGCTACGACAAATCGAAGATGCCGGAGGAGGACTGGAACGAGATGATCGCCCTGGTCGGGGACGCCCAGACCACAGCGGACGAGATCGTCGCCGACGGAGGCGAAGCCATTCCGTTCTTCGGCGATATCTCCGATTTCGATACCGCCGAGGCCATCGTCAAAACTGCCATTGACACCTGGGGCCGCATTGACATCGTTGTCAACAACGCAGCAGGCATGGGAACCGGCTCCATCACCTCGCTGAATGAGAAGAGCTGGGACTATATGACGGTGAATCGTCTCCGCGGCGCTTTTAACACCATGCATTTTGCCGTCCCGTACATGCAGGAACAGAAATACGGCCGTATTTTCAACTGCTCTTCCGACGCCTGGATCGGCCTGCCGGACAACGACGCCTACTCAGCCAGCAACGCAGGCGTCGTCGGTCTGACCTGGGCCGCTGCCAAAGAGCTCTTCCGCTACGGCATTACGGTCAACGCATATTGCCCCCAGGGGGAATCCCCTGCCCACGCCGTTGACTACAATGCTATGCTCCGACATGTGAAAGCCATAACCGGCAAAGACCCCGATCCTCGGTTGCTCGCCGTCGTCGAAGCGGACCACGGCGACCCGTTCAATCTCGGTCCGTTCCTCGCCTATCTCTGCACCGAAAAAGGCGGTAAAATCAGCGGCGAGGTGTTCAGCATCAAATCCTCCGGGCGCATTGAACACTACAGCAATCCTGTTCCCGCCACGCGTGCCGCCCGCCCCGAGGGCGCCGGGCCTCTCTGGAAAGTCGAGGAACTTGGTCCCGTTTTCGATCAGCTCTTAGGAGAGGACTACGTCTCCGCTGCGTCGAAGAATATGTGGCAGGCATAATATCCAAACATATAAAAATGGACCAACACTTTTCGGAAGTGTTGGTCCATTTCCTTTCAGTCGCCCATTTATTCCACATCGATTCGCTCAATCTTAAAAATGACCGGCCGGGTGCCGTCGTTGCAGCAGGCGATCATGACGCGGTCGTCCTTCGTCCAGCCATGCATGATGCTGCCGCCCTGAAGTGCAGTATAAATATAGCGGCTGATGACATCCCATGCCTCGGTGCAGAAGGGCACTGCTTCTGTTCCGCAGTGCGTGGTGCCAGGCGACTGAAGACATCCTTCATCGGGTGCACCGGATTTCACCAGCGTGCCGGCACCGGCATGCCAATAATCATCCCTCTCATCATTGCGATAGAACAAGAATTCATCCCCGACATTGAAACAGGGACATTTTCCGCTGTCAGGCACAGCGCAGTACTGCTGTTGCAGTTCAGGGAAAAGTTTCTTGTCGTTAACGGTTACTTTGCATCCGTATTCCATAGATATCCCTCCTGCTGCCAGTATAGCAGAAAAAAATCCTAAACTGGCTTCCAACCCGCTGTACCAGGATTATCAGAGCACTCTTTAGAATTTAACATAAATGAGCCCCGTTTCTGATGAAACGGGGCAATTTTTATGTTAATGTGAAAAAAAAAGGATGATTGGATGCAAATTGCAGTATATTTAGGATCCGCCCGCGGGAATGACCCCACCTTTACGAAAGCAGCTTATGAGCTCGGGGCGTGGATCGCGGAAAGAGGGCATACCCTGGTCTTCGGCGGCAGCGACCGCGGCACAATGGGAGATCTTGCCCGTGGAGCACTCGAACATGGCGGCAAGGTCATCGGCGTCATTCCCCAGTTTATGATAGATAAGCACTGGGAAATGGAGGGCCTGACGGAGACCATTGTGGTCAATACTATGGCCGAGCGGCGCGAAAAGATGATCGAGCTGGCAGACGCCTTTGTCACCCTGCCGGGCGGCATGGGGACACTGGACGAGATCTCCGAAGTTCTCTCCGGCATCCGCCTCGGCCTGATCCACGGCGCCGTCTGCTTCCTGAACATCAACGGCTACTACGATGCCCTTCGCGACGCCTTTCTTCAGATGCAGAAGGCCGGCTTCATCTCGGAGCAGGAATTCGGCGCCATCCAGTTTGTAACCCGCGTGCGCGATCTGCTGCTGTGACGCGGCCAGTCGCGATTTCGAGAGTATTGTCGATTTCGAAATTTTCCCTAATTCGGCCCCTGCGGGCGGCGCGTCACACGAAAGCAATGGTACCTGACTCTGCCTATTTGAAACTTAGGCCCAGAATATAATGGTTTTTCAAGTACCGAAATGCCAAATATAGGATTCCGGTACTCAAAAATTAGTTATTGTTCCTCATTTGATTAAATATTTTGGTGCCGGTTTCTCATATAGAGCTTCCCGGTACCATTACAAGAGCCGCCGCCCAGCCCGCACGAGCCAGACGGCGGTATTTCTTATTCGAATGTAACGTTTTTACTGATTTCCCGGTATTCCTGCCGCTCCGCGAGCCGGCCTTTCAGATATGACTCTGCGGCATCAACGACACCGGTAAAGTAAAAAATCATTCGTCATCGCTCCTCTCGTCTAACCGCATCTTACGCGCCGGGCGGAGGAAAGTACAATATCAGCTCTGAATAAGAGATTGCAGATTTTGAAATCTGAAAGGAGAACTTCCATGTACAAACGAATTTTGGCTCTGTTCTTATCCATCCTCATGCTCTGCACCGCATCGGTGAGCGCCTCGGCGGCAGCACTGAATCTGCCGGGGCAGATGACCGGCGGGGGCTCCGGCCCCGACAAGTCCGCAGACGCCGAGCTGCAGGCCATGATTGCGGCGAAAAAAGACGCGTTCCGGCAGGATCAGTACAGTGATCTGCTCACAGGCCTCTCGGTCCCGTACAACATCTATATCCCGGAGGGGTACCAATATGACTTCTCCGCCCCCATCGTCTTCTTTATCGGTGATGCGACGACGGCCGGAAACACGATGGAATACTCGCTGACCCAAGGCTGGGGAGGCATTGTCTGGGCATCGGACTCCGTGCAGAAAAAGACGCCGTGCATCGTCGTCACACTGGTCTTCCCGGAAGTCATCCTGGATGACCATTCCGGCTACCAGCTGACAGACTATGTTTCCATTCTGCCGCGTCTGATCCGCTCCGTAACCTGCAAGTACCGGGCCAATCCGCTCCGCATCTACGGCACCGGCCAGTCCATGGGGGCCATGACCACGATCTACACCGCAGCACAGCACCCGCATCTGTATGCCGGCGTCCTGATCGTCGACGGCCAGTGGGATATCTCTACGCTGAAAGGCATTGAGAACGTCAATCTGCTCTATGTGACCGCCGCCGGCGATGAGAACGCCACAAAGGGGCAGACGGAAGTGAAGAACATGCTGAAAGCCGACGGGGTCGCCTATGAATCACTCACCGGGCTGGATGCCTCGGCCTGCGACCGCCCCGCCGACAAGCCCGCGCTGGAGAAGCAGGTAGCCGCCATGCTGCAGAAGGGCAGCCGGCAGAACTTCCTGACCTGGGAGGCCGGATCGGTGCTGAAGTTCTACGGATCCATCAAAGTCTCCGAGCACATGGCCGCCTTCGACTACGCCTACAAGCTCTCCGCTGTGCGCGATTGGCTTCTTTCGCAGCGCGCAGTATAATAGAACCAGATATTTTGAAAGGTGGTCCTGATAATGGATATGCTCGCAAAAGTCAAAGAACTCGCAGCCGCTCCGACAATCTGTCCCGAGGCCAAAGAGGCTGCAGAGAAGTACATTGCTGCTTACGGCACAGCCGACCAGGCCGCAGCTGCCGCTGCTCTGAAGAAAGAACTGGAAGAGGACGTCGGCGACATCGACGGCGCTATCGCATTTTTCGGATCGGAATCCGGCGCCAAAGTCCTCGGCGCAGACAATGCGGCCAGCATGCTTGCCGCCGCCAAAGAAGCCAAGACCAAGTGAGAGCGCTACTGTATCTGCCCGGCGTGCCAGGCCGGCGGAGCCATTCTGGACAACACGGAGGAGCTGTAATTCCTTTTCGAAATCAGTCAACAACTGTTAGATAATTAGCATTTGTTTTCCGTTTCAAAAAGAGCGTGCCGAAGCACGCTCTTTTTATGCTATTTGGGAATAGTTTGTAAGATTTTCCGCTATTCCCAAGAAGGTATCCAATGCCTCCTGGACGGAATACAGATCGCAGTTATGAATCCACCACAGAAACAGCCCTGAGATAGAAGACATCAGAATGGCGTGCTGTATTTCATTCGCAATGAGATCCTCTTCCGGCCGCACAAAATGATCCCAGAAATCGCGCTCCAGCACATAGTCCAGATTCGATTCCAGCAGGCCGGTGCGGTAAAGGGTTCGAAAACTCTCTTCGTGCTCTTTGATATAAGCCAATGCTTTCTCCAGCCGGTCCTCTGCATAGCCGGCATCACAAGCATCAAGCCATTCGCCCAGCACTTTTTGAATATAACAGGCCCTCAGCTCAGCCAGATCTTGGAAGTTCGCATAGATCGTATTGCGGGAAACATTTGCCCGCCTTGCCACTTCCGTCAAGTTTACATCGTACAGGCCCTTCTCCTGAACCAGCTGATAATAGGTATCCAGGATCAATTTCTGATTTTTTTCTACTCTGCGATCGTTTGACCAGGCCATGCTCTCACTCCTTCTTTCCAGGGTCTTGATTTATGGTAAACAATCGTGAGTTATCTAACAAGTGTAATGTGTTTTCGAGTGGCGAAAACACAAAGAGCGCACTGCAAGGACAAAGCCCTGTAGTACGCTCTTTCTTTGAATTAGATATCAGACAAGTTCCAGCAGAAGTGCCATCTTGAACTTCCCGTCCGCGGTAACGGAGTGGCGGCCGTTCTTGTCGAACTTGAACGTCTCGCCGGCTGAGATCGGATAGTCTTTTCCTTCGTAGCCGATGACTGCCTTGCCATCGAGAGCCAGGACCAGGGCATCGCCGGGGGCGGCGTGCTCGGAGAGGCCGGTGCCCGCATCGAAACTCATGAGGACAAACTTGGTATGATCATTGTCCACGAGATCCATGTTGACGATCCGTCCATCTTGATAGGGGATGAGATCTTTCAGCGAAAAAACTTCGCCAGCCTGAAGAACTTCGTTCATAGTAGACTCCTTTCGAAATTCAATCTCGAGATATACACATCCGTCTTTCGTACGAATGCCGGTCGGCACATTTCGCTGTAACAGATAGCCCTGTTCGGTATGGAGGTTCGCCGAGTCGCCTGTATTGGTAAAGACTTCTGCATCGCCCGCGTAAAGGAGGAAGAGTTTCGGGTAATCGTAACTCTCGGCGCTGATGCTGGTGCCCGCCGCCAGTGAGAAAACGGAGGCCGGCAGGCCCGGAAGGGGCTCGGATATGGTACAGCCCCGGACCGGTGCATTGTCTATCGCAAAATTCATAACATTGCCTTCAGATCTTCCTCAGGGGTCGTGATCGGCGCAATCTGATACTGCTCCACAAGCGTATTGAGAACGTTCGGGGAGAGGAATGCCGGGAGCGACGGCCCAAGGCGAATATTCTTGATGCCAAGATGCAGGAGGGTCAGCAGGATGCAGACCGCTTTCTGCTCATACCAGGACAGGACGAACGACAGCGGCAGTTCGTTGACGCTGCAGCCGAAAGCCTGTGCAAGAGCTACTGCAATCTGAATGGCGCTGAAAGCGTCGTTGCACTGGCCAACGTCCATGATGCGCGGGAAGCCGGCAACAGTTCCGAGATCCAGATCGTTGAAGCGGTACTTGCCGCATGCAAGGGTCAGGACGATGGAATCCTTCGGGGTCTGCTTGACGAACTCCGTGTAGTAGTTCCGGCCATTCTTGGCGCCGTCGCAGCCGCCGACCAGGAAGAAGTGGGAAATCTTGCCGTCTTTAACTGCCTGGACGATTTCGCCGGCGTGGTCCAGTACGAAATTGTGGCCGAATCCGGTGGTCACCTGGGTACCGCCGTTGATGCCGGTCATAACATGGTCCTCTGCATAGCCGCCGAGCTCCTTGGCCTTCTCAATCAGCGGAGTGAAATCTTTGTCCTCGCCGATATGTTTCAGATCCGGGAATCCGACGACATCGGTCGTGTAGACACGGTCTTTGTAGGAATCTTTCGGGGGCATCAGGCAGTTGGTGGTGAAGAGGATCGGTGCCGGGATCTCTGCAAATTCCTTGCGCTGATTCTGCCATGCGGTACCGAAATTGCCTTTCAGCTGCGGATACTTCTTGAGCTCCGGATAAGCGTGGGCCGGCAGCATCTCGCCGTGGGTATAGACGTTAACGCCGGTGCCTTTGGTCTGCTCCAGGAGGAGCTTCAGGTCTTTGAGATCGTGGCCGGTGACGACGATGAACGGTCCCTTTTCAATGGTAAGCGGAACTTCCGTCGGAGCCGGGTTGCCGTAGGTCTCGGTGTTGGCCTTGTCCAGCAGAGCCATGCATTTCAGGTTAACTTCGCCGGTCTTGAGCACCAGATTCAGCAGCTGATCGGCCGGAAGGTCTTCACCGATGGCGGCAAGGCCCTCGCCGAAGAAATGGTTGACATCCGGGTCCTGGAAACCGAGCATCCAGGCATGGTGTGCATAGGCTGCCATACCGCGGAGGCCGAACAGGATCAGCGACTTCAGCGAGCGAATGTCTTCGTCCGCACCCCAGAGCTGCTGCAGATTGTAATCGTCGTTGCGGCCACAGGAATCGTCGCAGGTATCACAGTTCGGAACCATGATATTCTTCTGTGCGTGCGTCTTCTCAATCTGTTTCTGAATGACTTCTGCATCGAAGTTGACATTGGTGACCGTCATGAACAGCCCGTCGATCAGAAGATGCCAAGTCTCCTCCGGGATGGTCTCATTGGTGTCGGTGGTCCGCGCCAGGCCGATCAGGGCACCGGTCAGCTGGTCCTGCAGATCGGCAACGGCTGCCGGTTTTCCACAGACGCCGGCCTTCCCGGTACATCCCTTACATGCCGCGGTCTGTTCACACTGAAAACAAAACATATTAAAAATCTCCTCTCACTGAATCGAATTTTTTCTTTCTGCCTTAGTTATAGCGCAAACGCCGGGTCTTTTATGTTTGAATTACAACGAAACATATATTTTTCTTAATTTTTCTTAATATAGTTTATTTCTATGCCTAGTTCTGCATGATCAATATTTTACATTGCAAAGCGCGATCCGTATACTTGTGGCATAGCAAATCCATCCGAAAGGAGCCAATCACAATGAAGAAATTACAGACCCCATTCCAATATGATTTCGTAGGAAGTTTTCTCCGCCCGGAAGCCCTAAAGAAAGCCCGAAAACAGTTTGCAGAGGGCACCCTGTCGGCGGCGGGACTAAAGGAGATTGAGGACCGCGAAATTGCCGCTCTCATTCAGAAACAGAAAGCCGCCGGCTATCATGTCATCACGGACGGTGAATTCCGCCGCAGCTACTGGCATCTCGATTTCATGTGGGGCCTCCAGGGAATTCAGCATATTGAACTCTCCCATGGCTATTATTTTCACGGCGAGGAGACCACCCATGGATCTGCCATTGCCATCGGCCCGATCCGCGGTGAGAACCATCCCTTCGTCGAACATTTTAAATATGTGAAACAGTTTGAGGACGAAAACACAGTGGCAAAGCAGACCATCCCCGCACCGGCCCAGACGCTGGCCGAATTGTACCGCGGTGACAATGCGCGGATCACAAACGCAGTCTATCCGGACCAGGAGAAGCTGATCGAGGATCTCGCAGCGGCCTACCGCGCCGTTATCCGCGAGCTCTACGCCGCCGGGTGCCGCAATCTCCAGTTCGATGACTGCACCTGGGGCATGATCGTCGATGAGAATTACTGGAAGAGCCGCGTCGGCGACGGCGTGACGCTGGAGGACGAGGCATCCCGGTACCTGAAGGTCAACAACCTCGCGCTGGAAGACCGGCCGGAAGACCTCGTCATCAGCACCCATATTTGCCGCGGCAACTACCATTCCTCCTATGCCAGCTCCGGCCCCTACGATGCCATCGCTGACTACGTCTTCGCCCGTGAGCACGTGGACGCCCTATATCTCGAGTTCGATGACGCCCGCTCCGGCGGATTCGCGCCGCTCGCCAAAGTCTCCCCCGACAAGAAAGTCGTTCTGGGCCTGGTCACCACGAAGCGCCCCGACCTCGAAAACCAGGAGGATCTTATTGCGCGCATCCACGAGGCCGCCGGCTACATCCCGCTGGATCGCCTCTGCCTGAGCCCCCAGTGCGGCTTTGCCTCCTGCGAAATCGGCAACCGTCTGACTGAGGCGGACCAGTGGGCCAAGCTGAAGCTGGTCAGAGACACCGCCGAGAAAGTCTGGAGCTGATTCCGCTCCCGCGCGATTCAGAGCTTTTCACGCATGCTCTTCGATTCTGCTTAACAATTGTTAGATAATTAGCATTTGTCCTCCCGGATAAAAGCAAGGCCAGCACTTTATAAGAGTGCTGGCCCTGCGCCGTTTCGGCACTAAAGATATTTTCCTGTCACGCTCTCGGCACAGCCCCGGATCTCCTCCAGGGTACCGGCCGCGACAATCCGGCCGCCGGCCTCGCCGCCGCCCGGGCCCATATCTACCAGGTAGTCGGCGTTATGGATGACATCCAAGTCGTGTTCAATGACAAGGACGGTTGCGCCCTGGTCCAGCAATGTCTGGAATACCTGCAGCAGCGTCGCGACATCCAGCGGATGCAGCCCGATCGTCGGTTCATCGAAGACAAAGAGGGTGTCCTCCTGCGGGCGTCCCATCTCACTGGCAAGCTTCAGACGCTGCGCCTCGCCTCCGGAGAGGCCGGGCGTCTCTTCCCCCAGCGTCAGGTAGCCGAGACCCAGGTCGTGTAGCACCTGCAGTTTGCGGCAAACGGAGGGCAGACCTTTGCAGGCCTCCAGAGCCTCGTCGACGCTCATATTCATCAGCTGCGGCAGATCATACTCGGCGCCGGCCCTGTTTTTCCACTTGAACTTCCCGGCCTCTTTGCTGTATCGCGTACCGCGGCAGTCCGGGCAGGTAATCTCCACATCCGGAAGAAACTGGACATCCAGGCTGATGGTCCCGGTCCCGTCACAGGTAGGGCACCGCAGGCTCCCGGTGTTGTAGGAGAAGGCACCGGCCTTGTATCCCGCCGCCTTTGCCGCCTCCGTCTTGGCAAAGTTTTTGCGCAGTGCGTCGTGAACGCCCGCATATGTGGCTACCGTAGAGCGCACGTTGATGCCGATTGGCGTCGCGTCTATCAGCTTGACCTGTGAAATTCCGCAGGGATCCACCGATATCACATGCTCCGGCAGCGGCCGCCCCTCAATCTGCGCCTGCAGACCGGGGATCAGGCTCTCCAGCACCATCGTGGTCTTGCCGGACCCGGATACTCCGGTAACGACGGACAGCCGCCCCTTGGGAAACACCGCATCCAGCGGATGGACCGTGTGAATCCGGCCGGTCTTCATGCGGATTGCGCCGCCATCGAACATCTCTGCGGCAGCGGCGGGGGTGCGTACCTTTACCGACTTTCCGCGGAGATACGGCCCGATGACCGACTCCGGGCGCTTCGCCGCCTCCTCCAGCAGACCGGAGACAAGAATTTCCCCGCCATGGGCACCGGCCGCCGGCCCCATCTCAACCAGATAGTCCGCTCGATTCAGAATGCGCGTATCGTGGTCCACCAGAACCACAGTGTTTCCATCTGCAATCAGATCGTCCATGACGCCGGCCAGCCCTTCCATGTTGGCAGGATGCAGGCCGATGGAGGGCTCATCGAGCACATACAGTACGCCGGTGGTCCGGTTGCGCACGGCACGGGCCAGCTGCATGCGCTGCCGCTCCCCGGTGGAGAGCGTGAAAGCCGCCCGATCCAGTGTGAGGTAGCCGAGCCCTAGATCGAGCAGGCGTTTCGCCACACTCTGGAAGGACTCGCAGATGCTCTTCGCCATGGGATGCATGGGTTTGGGCAGGGATGCCGGGACGCCGGCCACCCATACCGTCAGATCGGAGAGAGACATCTGACACGCCTCATTCAGCGAGATGCCGCGCAGTTTCGGCGCGCGGGCCGCCTCCGAGAGCCGGGTGCCGTGGCAGTCCGGGCAGACCTCCGTTTTCAGGAACTTCTCGACCCGCTTCATCCCCTTCTCGTCCTTCACGCGGGATAAAGCATTTTCCACCGTATAGATTGCGTTGAAATAGGTGAAATCCATTTCACCCGCCTCGCCGGTGGTCTGATTCTGGTAGAGGATGTGCTTTTTCTCCGCGGGGCCATGGAAAACGATATCCCGCTCCTTCGGCGTCAGCTTATTGAACGGCACATCGGTGCGCACGCCCATCTCCCGGGCAATGTCCTTCATCAGGGACCACATGAGCGTCTGCCAGGGCAGCACGGCGCCCTCGTCGATGGACTTCGTCTCATCCGGCACCAGCGTGGATTCATCCACCGTCCGCACCAGTCCCGTCCCGCTGCAGGTGGGGCAGGCACCGCCGCTGTTAAAGGCCAGATCCTCCGCACCAGGGCCGTAGAAATGGGCGCCGCACTCGGGACAGACCAGTTCCTTTTCCGCCGCCACGTTCATCGACGGTGCCAGGTAGTGCCCGTTCGGACAGCGGTGATTTGCCAGCCGCGAAAACATCAGCCGCAGGCTGTTCAGAAGCTCCGTGGAAGTCCCGAATGTACTGCGCACACCGGGCACGCCCGGCCGCTGATGCAGGGCCAATGCCGCCGGAACGTAGCGGACTTCCTCCACCTGCGCCTTTTCCGCCTGGGTCATCCGGCGGCGGGTGTAAGTGGAGAGCGCTTCCAGGTACCGCCGGGAGCCCTCCGCGTAGAGGATGCCGAGCGCCAGCGAGGACTTGCCGGATCCGGATACGCCGGCAATTGCTGTGATCTGATTCAGCGGAATATCCACGTCAATCTTTTTGAGATTATGGACCCGCGCGCCGCGAACCTCAATGTGATCTGGATTAGATTTTTTCATACGCTGCCTCCCCATATTCTATAATACTAGATGATTCTGCGTCTGCGTGCAAATAAAGTTCGCACCAATTCTCCGGTCTAATATAATAACCTTATCCAAGAAAGAAAGGACGGTGTTCCGATATGCGAGACGGCTATTTTGAAGGCAGCCCGGAACTTGGTGCGGCCATAAAAAACAGACGGGAAGAACTGGGGTTGACGGTTGCTGAAGCCGCGCGAGCTGCAGACATTAGCACTCAGACCTGGAAGAAATATGAATCCGGATGGAGGAAAATACCATCCCGGTTTCCATATTTCAGGAAGATGACGCCTGGTCCAATGAAATAGCGGAGAAGTACGGAGACGGAACCGCCGTCGCATTTGTACTGGACAGCAGTCTGCTGTTGGAGGAACTGGAAAATGATCTGGATCAGCTTTCCAAAATGCCTCGCGGTACCCATATCGGAATGCTCAAACATTCCTGGCTTACCGACATGCTGCCCGACCAATTTTTAATGTCCTACGACTACGATTTCATCTATTACTGGAGTACCGTAATATTTGACCTCCGGGACCGTGCGGCTAATCCGGATGTCACGCTCATGACCAACACTCTGCTGGAAGATATCTCACTGTTTCTGATCATGGAAGAATCCGATCTCATTATTGACAAGATTCTGCCGAAAAACGCCTACAAAGAGGAAAACTGGGCATTTTACTATATCGGCGACTCCAAATTTCTGGACCATTTCTTCAACGGCGGAGAATATATCCCCCGGTCCAGTCCTTATCATTTTGACCACTGGGCGGAGGATCAAATTCAGGACAGACCCACGCTCAGTATTCACACCCCAAGACATACGCCCAAGCAATAAGGAAAGGACGCACGGCAGAGCAAATCTGCCATGCGTCCTGTTTTCTTTCAAAAGAGATTCATTCTGCCTTTGTCTGTCCGAACAGTTCGGCTCCCTCAACCAGGCGGTCGCGGATATTAATGTGCTGCGGACATGCACGCTCGCACTTGCCGCATTTGATGCACTCGACAGCCTGTTTTCTGCCGTGGCCGCCGACCAGCCAATTCTCCTGTTGCTTTGCCGCATCCAGATCTTTGTAAAGGGTGTACATGTTCATGGCTGTGAACGTTCCGGAGATGCCGATCTCCATAGGACATACTTTTGCGCAGTAATTGCAGGTCGTACAGGGAATCAGCGGGATGGAGTTCAGCTCATCCCGTGCTTTTGCAATCGTCGCCCGTTCTGCATCGGTCAGGCCGGTGAAATCTTTCATGTAGGTGAGGTTGTCGTCCATCTGTTCCAGATTGCTCATACCGGAGAGCACCACCAGGACGCCCGGGAGATCGGCGGCAAAGCGGACTGCCCACGAAGCGACCGATTGATCCGGCTCCGCATCCTTCAGAATTTTGGCGACCGACTCCGGAGGATTGGCCAGCATGCCGCCCTTGACCGGTTCCATAACAATAACCGGTTTATTGTACTTCCGCGCCACTTCATAGACACCTTTGGAGTTGATAGCAGGATTTTCCCAGTCGGCATAGTTAATCTGCAGCTGGACGAACTCCATCTCCGGGTGCTCCTGAAGAATCGGCCCCAGCTCTTCTGGCGTGGAGTGGAACGAGAAGCCGATATGTTTAATCTTTCCCTCTTTCTTCATCTGTTTGACGAAGTCCCACATGTCAAATTTGTCGAAAGACTGCGTCCGGCTCTCCCCGAGGTTGTGGAGCAGGTAGTTGTCAAAATAGCCGGCGCCGGTCTGCTTCAGCGAGGTCTTGAACTGGGCAATGGCATCTTTGCGGGATTTACAGTTGATCCAGGCGGCGTTCTTGGTGGCCAGCTGGAAGCTGTCGCGGGGGTAGCGCTCCACCAGCGCCTGCCGAATGGCGTCCTCTGACCCCGGGTAGGCCCAGGCGGTATCGAAATAAGTACATCCGGCCGCCATAAAATGGTCTACCATCTCTTTGACCTGGTCCACATCAATTTTGCCGTCCTTCTGGGGCAGGCGCATAAGGCCGAAGCCGAGTTTTTTGATCTCTTTATCAAAAAAAGGCATACCCAAACCTCCTAAACATGTTTTTTGATTTGCAAGTCCAACATGCTGTCTGTTAGGGAAAATTCCAGATATACAGAACTCCCTGCTGATTTCTTAGGTGAAATTTTTTATTACAAATATTCCCGACAAAATCGCAGGGAGTATTACCACATAGAAATTTTCCCGACGATTTGAGCCGGGAAAATTCACTATTTTAACTTTTCCCCAATCTGGCCCCTGCGAGCGGCTCGTTCATGACAGAGCCCCCTTTACCTTGATTTTATCGTGTCTTTCCCCGTTAGCCAAGATACTGGCGGAAGAAATGCTCAATTTTGTCAAACGGAATCACGTGGTTTTTGCCGCCGTCATAGAGGTCTGTGTGGGTTGCGCCCGGGACAAGATAAAATTCCTTATTGTCGCCGATCAGCTTTTTGAAGGTGTCCTCGCCCATGTAGCGGCTGTGGGCCTTTTCGCCGTGGACGATGAGGACGGCGCTCTTCAGGTCCTCGGGATGCACCAGAATGGCGTTGTTCATCCAGCCTGTCTGGGACTGTAACACCCACCCCTCGTTGGAGTTGACGGAGCGCTCTGCATAGCCCCGGTCAGTCTTGTAGTAGGCGCTGTACTGCTTGACGAAGTCCGGCTGGTCATCCGGAGCGGGATACGGGTAGCAGCCGCCAGCTTTGGCAAAGGTGCCGGTGCCATATTCCTTCGTGCGCTGTTCCGCAATGGCCTTTTTTGCATTGTAGCGGTCCTCTGCGGTTCCCTGGTCGAAATAGCCCCAAGCACCGACCCGCGGCATATCGTACATCGTGATGGCCGCAGTCGCCTGGATACGCGGATCCATCGCCGCCGCATTCAGAGAGATACCGCCCCAGCCGCAGATGCCGATCACGCCGATGCGATCCGCATCCACTTCCGGAAGGCTGCTGAGATAGTCCACGGCCGCCTGATAATCTTCGGTGTTGATATCCAGAGAGAAGACGTCCCTCGGCTGGCCGCCGGACTCGCCGGTAAAGGAAGGATCAAAGGCAATGGTGAGAAACCCACGTTCGGCCATGGCTCTGGCGTAGAGCCCGCTGGCCTGCTCCTTGACGGCTCCGAACGGGCCGCAGACCGCGAGAGCGGCCAGTTTACCTTCGTATTCCTTCGGCGTATACTGCTCCGCCGTCAGCGTAATGCCGAAATGGTTGTGAAATGTTATTTTCTTATGACTGATTTCCATGGTGGGAACCTCCTTGTATGCGGTACATCAGCAGATCGAGACAGTCGATCTGCTTTTGCTGAAAATGGATGTCGTCCAGCAGGGTGCGGCGCTGTCTGGCAAGGTAGCGGAGCATCTGTTCCGGATGGCCCTCCTCCAAAAGGGTGATCCAGCAGGCCGCATCTTCGCTGCGGATTCCCGCGTCGAGCAGGTTCTGATACAGGATCTGCCTCCGGTCATGTGCCTCTGCCATTGTCAACACCTCTCTTTCTTACGGTTCCCATCATAGCTTTTCGGTACTATAATTACAAATACGTATTATTTATCCATTATTATTAGAATTATTAATAGAGCAAGAGGTACTATGGAAATCAACATTCTTCGAAACTTCCTGGAGATTGCACGGGAGAGAAATATGACCAGCGCGGCGGAACACCTGCATATTTCCCAGCCGACCCTGTCGGTCCAGATGAAGCATCTGGAGGAGGAACTGGGGAAGAAACTGTTCGTCCGCCGCGCCCGCAGCATGGTGCTGACCGAAGAAGGCATGCTCCTCCGGGAACGCGCCTCGGATATTGTCGATATGGTAGATAAGACGACAGAGGAATTCCGCGAGATGGACAATCTGGAAGGCGGCGACGTGCGTATCGGCTGCGCCGAATCGTGGCGGATCTCCTATCTGGCGGAAAAGATGCAGGATCTCCGCCGCTCCTACCCGCTGTTTCACTTTCATCTCATCAGCGGAGACACAGACGTCGTTGCGGAGCGGTTGGACAAGGGCCTGCTGGACTTTGCCATTCTCGTCGAGCCGCCGCAGCTGGAAAAATACAATTACATCGAGTTGCCGGGAGAAGACACATGGGGCGTCGTGCTGCGGACCGACCACCCTCTGGCGCAAAAAGAGGCCATCACAGCGGATGACCTCATGGGAGAAAATTTAATTTGTTCGGAGCAGTCCATCAAGGCGGATCTGCCCCGCTGGTGCGGCGACAAAGTCGAGCACCTGAATTTCGTCGGCACCTGCAGCCTGTCCTACAACGGTGTCAGGTGCGCGGAAGAGGGCATCGGCCTCATGCTGACCTTCGAGCATCTGAACGACAGCGGCATCCGCCATCCCCTCTGCTTTCGCCCGCTCGATCCGCCGCTAACCAACAAGATGTACCTGATCTGGAAGAAATATCAGGTATTCACGCCGATTGCGGAGAAGCTGCTGGAAGAATTTCTTTAATGGAAATGTTTTCCCATGTCCTGCGGGAAGCGCTCGACCAGCTCCATGCAGCCGAGGTACTTTCCCTCTTTGTCGCGGACCGCCACATACTGAACGCGCGTCGGGGTCTCCTTGTTCGGGGTCCAGACCTCCATGCTGTCCCGCTTGCCGGATTTAAAATCGGCCAGCAGTTTCCGCACAATGGGCTTAACCGCTGCCGGATGGCAGTCGAAGACCGGGCGGTTCAGGGCCGAGACCGGTCTGGAGAAGACCTTGCCCTCGTTGGTAAAGAAACGGTTGATATCGTTCTCATCAATAAAGGTGATGTCGATGGGAAGCAGATCCAGAATGGCGCGGAGCTGCTGCATCGTGAGTTCACCGAGCGGGAAGTGGAGAATACCGTTCTCAATTTCCTCCTGCTTGTCCTCAGCTCGCTTCTGAAGGACTTCTTCGCCGTACTGCCATTTTGGATAGGCATCTATGAACGAGGTGCCCATCTCCGGCAGGTCGGCGTAAATCGTAACCCACTGGTCATCGGAGAACTTCTCCAGCGCAAGCGGGAACAGAATGTTCTCCTCTTTGTAGATCATCTCCCGCATGCGGGCGGTCAGAGCCTGAATCTCTCCCGTCAGATTTGACAGGTTCTCCGGGCCCACCTGGTCGCGGAGGGAAGCCGCCTCCTCTTTGATCTCATCGTCGACGCCCCACATGACGTCGGACGGACCGGTGATGCCCATCTGGGAGAGCAGCGGCATGATGAGCTGTTCTTTCCGAGTGTAGAGGGTTTTGACTTTCGCAAGCTTTTCCAGGTCCGCCTGGACATTCCCGACGTCTCCGGTCTGGAGATCCTGTTCGGTCTTGTCAAGAACCTGGAGCAGAGCGGTGTTCTCGAGTTTCAGCGTCGTAACCGGATGGCCCTCCGGGAGTTCCTGGCCGGCCGGCGTCGTCTTCTCCTGTTCCTTCTCCTCTTCCTCCCAGATCTCAGCCTCGGTTCTGCCGTGGAACAGGGCGGAATGGAGGTCGCAGAGCTTCTGCACCTCGGTGACCGGAGTCCCTTCGTCAATCATATCCTGCTCGGCCTGCGCAATTTCATGTACCGAGACCGACTCAAACTCTTTGACGAAATCGGAGCGGACCGATTCCAGATCTTCGCCCTCGCCAAGCCGTTTGAGGAGTGTCTGGAGCTTCTGGACCTGCGTATTGTCGCTCTCGCTCTCTTCCTTCTCCAGACCGACGACTTCATAGCCATGGTCCTGAAAAGCTTTCACAATTTTATCCATCGGGATTCCCTTGACGGCCGACCCTTTCGGGATCGTCATGGTCTTGCCCATAAATTTCAGTGCGGCTTTGCTCGTAATCTGCTTAAAGCCGAGCTCTTTCATTATATTTTTGACCTCGTGGTCTTCCTCTACCAGGTCTGCAACGCATTTTCTCATATCGAGTGTCTTCATAGTCTGTCTGCCTCCTAAATGGCTTTGAATGGGTTCGTTTCATCTGACAATCCAACTATAGGACTTTCTTTCCGACAATTCCGTTGTAAAAACAACGTAATGGTCATTTTCCCATAATATGAGAGCCGCCCAATGAGGGAAACGGGCCTGTCTTTTCGCTATGCTATTGTCAGAAACTATTTCTCTTCGCCGGAGGGAACCAGCTCCTGTTCCTGCCGGTCCCGGATCGGCAGCGCGTTCCAAGCCTTCATCAGGCCGCGGAAGATCAGGCGGACAAGCGGGCCGCAGTAAAACAGCTGGTAAAGAATGGCCATCGGGAAATTCAGGGCCCAGGTCTGAATCCAGGTGCCGAAACTCGGGTCCTTAAACAGGAACGTCGCAATGAGGCTCATGGTCGGGCACATAATGCAGCAGATGCAGATGGAGATGGCGTAAGTAATAAACTGAGGCCGATCCGTAGGCTTCATGAAGGAAAACGCCAGCTTCGCAGCAAGTTTGCCGACAATGAAGTACTCGAGCACAAACGCAATCGGCCACATGATGGGCATCTCATGGAACGCCGCCAGAAAGTTGGTCCCGTGGACAGCACCGACGTTCAGGGATACGTTGTAAACCACCATGCCATAGACCATGACAAAAGCCATGATGGCGGTAAAGACGATATTCTGCAGTTTGGTTTTGGGCATAAAAAATCCTCCTGATGATAACTTGTACGTTAGTGTTGTTCGTTATCATCCGGGAGGATTGTGCGTTTCCAATAAAACCTAATGTGAAATTTTTGTTGGACAGTACTATAACATATCTGTATGTAATATGTAAGTATTTTTTCCCGGACCGGGCACTCCGGCATCGTTAAATACGACACAAAATTGAGAAATCCCCAAGCTTATGCCATAATGCAGATAATGGCATAAGCGGCAGCCGAACCGGCATGCCGCCGAATCTTCGCACTGTCTGAGGAGGTATCTGACGCATGAAGCTAGCCCTGGCCCAGATGAAAATGGACCGCAAACGGGAGAAAAATCTGAATCACAGCCTCGCCCTTCTGGAGCAGGCCGGGGAAGAACAGGCGGACCTCATCTTCTACCCGGAGGTCCAGCTCTCCCCCTTCTTTGCCCAGTTCCCCCGCGGCCCGGCTCTGCCGGAGGCCCTCGCAAAGGAGGATCCCGCCTTCGCGCAGTTCCGAAAGGCCTGCCGGGAAAACGGCATCCTGGCCTCCCCAAATTTTTATTACCGGGAAAACGAAAAAAATTATGATACGAGCTTTCTGATCGACAAAGACGGACAGATGCTCGGCACCCAGAAAATGGTGCACATTGCCCAGGCGCCGCAGTTTTACGAGCAGGACTACTACACCCCGTCCAACGACGGCTTTCATGTGTTTGACACCGCATTCGGAAAAATCGGCATTGTGGTCTGCTTTGACCGGCATTACCCGGAGAGTATCCGTACCGAGGCGCTGATGGGCGCCGATCTCATCCTGATCCCAACTGCCAACACCATGGCGGAGCCCATGGAGCTCTTTGAACAGGAAATCCGCGTGCAGGCGTTCCAGAACTGCTGCTATATTGCCATGTGCAACCGCACCGGGACGGAATCTCAGATGGAGTTTGCCGGGGGATCCCTGGTTGTGGACCCGGATGGAACTACGGTTGCGAAAGCGGGCCCGGGAGAAGAACTTCTGTTTGCGGAAATCAATCTACATCGCGCAGAAGAAGCCCGGACGGCAAGGCCGTATCTGTCCCTTCGCAGAACAGACTGGTATCTCTGAGGAGAAGGAACGATGAAAGAATCCTTTTTTAACAAAGAACGACTCGGCGCTTTCATGGATGCTATCCTGGCCATCATCATGACGATCCAGGTTCTGGAATTGAAGCAGCCAGGTGCTCCGACGCTGGCAGCATTCGAAAAACTCTGGAGCACCTATCTCATCTACGCCATCACGTTTTTCTGGCTGGGCAGCATGTGGACGGCCCTACATATTGCTTGGGACCGAATCAATAAGGTCTCGCAGAAGACCGTGTGGATCAGCATCGCGCTGCTCTTCTGGGCCTCCTTTATGCCCTACATTACCAATCTCCTCGGCAAATGGGCGGTCACCCGGACCGTGGAAGGGTTCTATGGCGCTGTTGTCGTCATCACAACCCTGCACCTCTATTGGCTCTACACCAGCCTCATAAAGGACAACGAAGAGGAAGTCGTCTGCGGCTACCTCCGGAGCGCCGAGAAAAATCTCCGGATCGATCTGACCATAAAAATCGCCGGGCTGATCCTCGGCCTCATCTTCTATCCGCCGCTGGTCTTCATCGGCGTAATGGCCGCGGCAGTCTATATGATGGGCGGGCGCATCTCCTTCCGGAAAAAGAGCAAGTCAAAGCAACAGTAAAAACAGAAAGGAGTGCGCAATTAATATGGGATTAAACAGTACACCGAATGCAGAGCGCATTCATATCGGCCTGTTTGGAAAACGGAACGCCGGGAAATCGAGCCTGATCAATGCCATCACCGGGCAGGATCTCGCCGTCGTCTCCGACGTCTCCGGCACCACGACAGACCCGGTCAGCAAGGCCATGGAGATTCTCCCCCTCGGCCCGGTTCTCCTGATCGACACCCCCGGTCTGGACGATACCGGCGAACTCGGCGCCAAGCGCGTCAATAAGAGCTGGCAGACCCTAAATAAGACCGACCTTGCCATGCTTGTCGTCGATGAGCAGGCTGGAATTCAGGCAGAAGACAACGCCATTCTTGAGCGCATCCAGAAGAAGAACATCCCCTGCGTCATCGTCATGAATAAGCACGACCTCTCAGCGGACAGCAGCGAGGAATTGACCTCCTACCATTCGACGCCCGTCATCTACGTCAGTGCGGCGACCGGCTATCATGTCCGGGAACTGCGGGAAAAGCTCGCTTCGCTCTACAAAGTGCCGGATGAAAAGTTCCGCATTGTCGGTGACATCCTCTCCCCATCCGATTTCGCCGTTCTCGTGGTTCCCATTGACAAAGCCGCCCCCAAGGGACGCCTGATTCTTCCGCAGCAGCAGACCATCCGGGATATCCTGGAGGCAGATGCCACCGCCGTTGTCTGCAAAGAATACGAGCTCCGGGAGACACTGGAGAGTCTCGGCAAGAAGCCGAAAATCGTCATCACCGATAGCCAGGTCTTTGCGAAAGTCTCGGCCGATACGCCGAAAGACATCCTGCTGACCTCCTTCTCCATCCTGATGGCGCGGTACAAAGGCATCCTTGCGGACGCAGTCCAGGGCGTCACGGCCCTGGATACGCTGAAGGACGGCGACCGCGTCCTGATCGGCGAGGGATGCACCCATCATCGCCAGTGCGACGACATCGGCTCTGTCAAAATCCCGCGCTGGATCCGCGACTACACCGGCATCGATCCGGAATTTTCCTTCACAAGCGGAACCGGCTTCCCCGATGATCTCTCCCCTTACCATATGATCGTCCACTGCGGCGGATGTACGCTGAACGAGCGCGAGATGAAGTACCGGATGGCCTGCGCCAAAGACGCCGGCATCCCCTTTACCAACTACGGAACATTAATTGCATATATGCAGGGCATCCTGAAGCGGAGCGTGGAAGCTTTCCCCTCCATTGCGATGTACCTAGAATAAGGTGAACGGCATGGAACAAAAAGAACGCGAAGAACAGGACAGCATGGGTACCGTCTCGCTGCCGGAAGACTGTCTGTACGGAATTGAGACGGCCCGCGCCGTCTCCAATTTTACGATCAGCGGCCGCACTGTCGCACCGGAGCTCATCTCCGCCATCGTCACGATCAAGAAGGCCGCGGCACAGGCCAACCGCGACACTGGCCGCCTGTTGGAAGAGAAGGCGGACGCCATTCTCGCAGCCTGTGAGGAACTTCTCCGGGAACCGGACCGCTTTGCCGACGCCTTTCCCACCGATGCCCTTCAGGGCGGTGCCGGTACGTCCACCAACATGAACGTCAATGAGGTCATTGCAAATCTTGCCCTGCAGCACATGGGACACGAATGCGGAGAGTACCAGTTTCTCCACCCATTGGATGACGTCAATATGGGTCAGTCGACCAACGACGTCTATCCCACCGCGCTCCGGATCGCGTCCATCCGCCTGGTGCGAGCGCTCAGCCTCAGCTGCAGCAGGCTGCAGGAGAGCCTCCAGATCAAGGAGAATGCGTACGACCGGCTTCCGAAGCTGGGCCGGACCGAGATGATGGACGCCGTGCCCATCACCCTCGGCGAGGAGTTCGGCGCATACGCCCAGGCCATCGCCCGGGACCGCTGGCGAATTTACAAAGTGGAAGAGCGCCTGCGGCAGATCAACCTCGGCGGTACGGCGGTCGGCGTCGGCAGCAATACGACGCGGAAGTACATGTACCGCGTAACCGACCTCCTGCAGGATATGACCGGCCTGGGCCTCGCCCGCGCCGAGTACCCGATGGATCTGACGCAGAACAACGACGTCTTCGTCGAGGTCTCCGGCCTGCTGAAAGCACTTGCCGTCAACCTCATCAAAATCTGCACCGATCTGCGGCTCATGAACTCCGGCCCCTACGGCGGCCTCGGCGAAATCCGCCTGCACCCGATGCAGGCCGGCAGCACCATTATGCCCGGGAAGGTCAATCCGGTCATCCCGGAGATGGTCACCCAGGCGGGCATCCACGTCATTGCCAACGACAGCGCCGTCACCAACTGCGCCGCCATGGGGAACTTCGAGCTTAACGCCTTTCTGCCCCTGATCGCCGATCGCCTGATCGACAGTCTGAACGTCCTGACCGGGGCCGTAGATGCCCTGCGGGAGAAATGCATCGATCTGCTGGAGGCCGACGAAGAGGGCTGCCGCCGCCATCTGGATCATGCGCTGATTCTCGCCACAGTCCTGTCCCCTTATATCGGGTACGAAAAGGCATCCGCCCTTGCAAAAGAATGCGGCAATGACCGGGAGGCCTATTGCCGCCGAGTCATGGAGGAAGAGCTTCTGAGCGAAGAAGAACTTCACAAAATACTGCGGGCCAACCGACTGGCCTGAACCCAAACAGACAAGGGCTGCGTAATTCACTCAACAACTGTTAGTTATTTAGCAAATGTTGGGCCATATAGAAACAGAACCGCCATTCCGCTGAAGTGCTGAATGGCGGTTCTGATCTTTTGAATTCTCAGACAATTTTGTATGCATTCTCAATCTCTGCCACGTACATGACGGAATAATCTTTGTCCGGGAAGTTTGCGGCTGCGAGGTCCGGATCGAGGAAGTCGGCGGGGTCCTGGGCCTGGATATAGAGGATTTTGCAGTTCAGGACATATTTGCCCTCCTCGTAGGTCGGCTGTCCATCCACATGGGTGAGGTGCAGACCGGCGGCGGAAATTTTATCGGGTTCCTCTCTGCCGGAGTGAGAGCCCATATAAAGAAGTTCGTCCTGGTAGCCGTCGAAGAAGGTCATCGTAAAGCGGCCGGCGGCGTCGACGAACTCTTTCGTGTACCGCTGCGGGCGGAGATAGACGATGGCAATTTTCTTCTCCCAAAGATTGACAAATGCCCCCAGCCGGCGGTCAGCACATTGGCTTTGCCGCCTTTTTCCGCGGCATGATAGAACGCATCCATCCCCTGGTAGGCCGTAAATTTCGGCGGCACGCTCATCATCAGATTGGAGTCGACAACGGAGAGGGTCGGGAACATGGACGGGAAAAAGATACCCGTTTTCTCCTCAGTCGCATCGTTGGAGATGACCGATGCCATATCGACCTCCGATCCGGTACCGGCGGAAGTGGTAATGGCAACGATGGGCGCCGCATCCCTAGCGGGAGTCTTCTTGCCGCCTTCTACGGAGAAGCTGTAGTCTCAGATATCGCCTTCATTGGTCATCATCAGGGCAATGCACTTCGAGCATTCCATGACAGAGCTGCCGCCCAGCGCAATGATGAAGTCGCAGCCGGTCTCTCTGGCCAGCTTCGCACCGTCCATAACATTTTGGCTCGTCGGGTTCGGCCGAACCTGGCCGAACAGCTCATAGGCGACCCCCGCGAGATCCAGTTCCTTCTCCAGCTGATCCAGATAGCCGTATTTTTTCACCGACTGTCCGTTGGTTGTCGCAATAATGGCTTTCCTGCCCGGGAGCTTCTCCTCGTGCAGGGACTGCAGTTTGCCCGCTCCGAAGAGCACTTTTGCCGGCATATAAAAATCGAAATAATACATGTTGAAACTCCTTTCGTTCTGCTTGGTTTTTTTCTCAAGTTCACCCACATCTTACCCGTTCCCCTTGTCAGATTCAGCGCCGGATATTAATATATTTAGTGGTATATTTTAATTTTTTAGGCAGGAGGAAAGTATGATTACTCCAGATTATCAGGGAAAAATCAGCCGTGCCGTCGACCGACTGTCGGCCCAGTTTCCAAATCTTGCCTGAAACTTTCGACCAACGCCGACCGGCGGAAAGACCGAGCTCATCTCGCAGTGGCTGGGCAGCCCGGATGAGGATATTATGGTTCTCTGTTTCCGCGGGAACCACTACATAGAACAGTTTCACAAGCAGGATTTCTTCTTCATTAACTTTGTATGACAGAACGGCTACGACGTCCTGAGCTCCAAGTACAGCAACCATCTCCATCTGAACGAGGGCGACTGTTACATCGGCCAGCCATACAGCGGCTACGCGCTGAAAATTGACAGCCCCGATGAGGTCATCATGGTCAGCCTGCATATTCGGAAGGACCTCTTCTACCGGGAATATCTCGGTCCGCTTTCCGCGGACGCTTCGCTGTTCCACTTTTTTCTGGATCCCCACACGGACCGGTTTTCCGACGAGTACATCCGTCTTTATATCCCGGAAAACGATGCAATCTGGTCGCTGGTCTACCAACTGCTCATCGAATACGCAGACAAAAATGAAACTACGCAGGCACTGTTTCGCCCCCATGATGCTGACTGTGACCATGCAGCTGTCCCGTCTCTACCGGGAATCCCACCAGGAAGATGCGGAAGCCTCACCTGCACTCCAGATGGTTTCCTACATAGAAACCCATTCTGACTCGGTGACGCTGCGCAGTCTGGCCGAGCACTTCGGCTATCATCCAAACTATATTTCCCGCTATCTGCATCAGAAAATTGGCAAAACCTTCTCCGGGCTGGTTCTGGAAAAACGGATGGAAAAGGCTGCTCTTCTGCTCCGAAACACCGACCTCACAATAGAAAAAATTGCCGCCATGCTGGGTTACAGCAACAGCAGCAATTTCTATAAAGCATTTCGAGAGTATTACCACATGTCTCCGCGCGAATTTACGGAGCAATAAAGGCGGGTCTCATTCTATTTCCGGGTGGAGTTTCAGATCTTTTACCGGATTTTTCAGCGGCATCATGGCGAACCCGTCCGGCCCCAGAATACGGCATTCTGCTACATCGCCCTCCGCAAGCGGAAACGCTCTCGGTGTACCGGTGGAGAGCACATCTCCGGCCTTCCATCCGAAGATGCTGCTGTGCAGCGAGACCAGCCACGCCGGCCGGTGCGTCATATGTGCCACATCGTTTTCCGCATAAACTTTCCCGTTGCGTACCGACTGGACGCGCAGTTTCAGAACATCGGGCACCTCATCCGGCGTCACCAGCTCCGGCCCGAATGAGAAGAAAGTCGGGAAGTTTTTGACGATACACAGATACCTGGGATTTCCGTCGACGAAATCGTTGCCTTTCAGGATGGATTCCTCTGTCATATCCAATATTGTTGTATAGCCAACGATAGCCTCTTCCCAGTGTTCCTCGTCAACGTCTCTGCAGTCCTTGCCCATAATAATGCCAAGCTCCGCTTCGGCGGTGGTACGCTGGGCCTCTTTCATCTTTGGAAGATGGATTTCATCTCCGTATCCGATCAGGGTATCTGGCATTTTGAAGAAGCTTCCTGGGAACCCTTTGGGTGCCGCGTCGCCGATGTCGGCGGCATGGTCTGCATAGTTGAGCCCAATGCCGAAGATCCGTTTCGGATTTCGGTAGAGCGGAGCGCAGACGGCCTCCTCCTTTGGGATCATACCCGGTAGCTTCTCCAGCTCCTCCCTGCCCCCTGCATTGTACCACGCGGTCAGCCGGGGAATCTGCTGTGCCTCAATCAGCGAGAACAGTTCCTCTTCCCAGGCCGTCCCTTTCGCGCGATTCAGATCTTTTACCGGCAGGACGCCGTTTTTTGTCACGACTCCCGCCAGTTCTGCTCCGTCTTTTCGTATCGTCACAAACCGCATATTTTTTTCTCCATTCCTCATCTTCCATATAAGGCGCTATAATAGGAACTGTACCGAATTCTTTCAGGAGGTGTTTTGCATGTGCACGTGTGCATCGTATCAGACCAAAGACCACTATTTCGGGCGGAATCTGGATCTCGAATTTTCCTATCAGGAGTCGGTGACCGTTCTGCCGCGGAACTTCCCTGTTCCCTTTCGTCGGAAAGAGACCTTGACGCAGCACTATGCGCTGATTGGCATGGCCTTTGTCTGCGAAGGATTTCCACTCTATTATGATGCCACCAACGAGTACGGCCTGTCTATGGCCGGTCTGAACTTTCCGGAGAACGGGTATTTTGAAGAGCCGGTTGACGACGGGAAAGACAATATTTCACCCTTTGAATTCATTCCATGGATCCTCGGACAGTGCCGGAATCTGCTGGAAGCGCGGAAGTTGCTGGCCAATCTGCGGCTTGTCAATATTCCTTTCAGCGAACAGCTTCCCATCACACCGCTCCACTGGATGATTGCCGACCAGACTGGGGCCATTGTCGTTGAGTCGGTCCGGGACGGTCTGAAGATCTACGACAATCCGGTTGGGGTCATGACGAATAATCCCACCTTTGACCTGCAGCTGTTCCGGCTGAACGACTACCGAAATGTTTCCGCAAAGGCTTCCGCCAGCACATTTGCCCCGGGCCTGAACCTCGACGAATACAGCAGAGGCATGGGCGGAATCGGAATTCCGGGAGATCTCTCTTCCGGCTCCCGCTTTGTCAAAGTCGCCTTTACGAAGCTGAATTCTGTCTCCGAGGACGACGAGATGTCCTCCGTCAGCCAGTTCTTCCACATTCTCAACTCCGTGGAACAACAGCGCGGCTGCTGCGACCTCGGCGATGGGAAATATGAGATAACCATCTACTCCTCCTGCTGCAATATGGACCGCGGCATCTATTACTACCGCACCTATGACAACAGCCAGATTTCAGCGGTGGACATGCACCGGGAAGACCTGGACGGGACAGAGCTCATTTCATACCCACTCGTCAAAGAACAGCAGATCCATTGGGTCAACTGAATCATCCCTGATTGCAGAATGCGCATGTGTCCGGTCTTTCCAACAGGGCACATGCGCAAAACTTTCTGATATGATAGATCTGACTCAGGAATGGCATCCGCCGCCGCAGCCGCCATGGTGGTGTTCCCCATGATGGTCGCATTTGACATCTTCCTGATAGGCGAGCTGCCCGGCGAGGAAATCTACGACTGCCTGGTCTGCAGAGCCTGCACAGCCGCCGTAGAGCTTGATTCCTGCTTCCGAAAGTGCCATCTGTGCACCGCCGCCGATGCCGCCGCAGATCAGGACGTCGGCATGCAGTTCACGGAGCACGCCGGCCAAAGCCCCATGCCCTTTTCCGTTTGTGCTGACGACCTGAGACGACTGGACCGCACCATTCTCCGTATCGTACACCTTGAAGAAAGCGGTCCGGCCAAAGTGCTGGAATATATTGCCGGTCTCATTGTCATAACATACTGCAATTCTCATTGGGTTTTCCTCCATTTCCTCTGTCAGACCGCCTGTTCTGGGAACCGATTTCAAAATCCATCTGCAGCACCCAAACTCAGAATCATCCGAAAATTCTACATTGCCGCCACCAATTTCAATGGTCTTTCCGTTGACCAGCGCGTCGGCAATTTTTTTGCGCGCATTTCGAATGATATTCTGGGCCGTCGTACGCGCAACGTGGAGTCGGGCAGCGCACTCCGCCTGGTCCAGCCCTTCCAGATCCATAAGCCGGACAGCCTCCAGCTCATCCAGGGTCAGGCAAATGGATTCTTCCGCATGTTCGGCGGAAAACGTTCTGCAGTCCGGAATCTGATAAATGGTTCTCTTTCTCTGCGGTCTTGGCATTTTATCCTCCTGCGTATTATTGGCATATGCCATATATTAATTATAAGGCTGTCTGAGAAAATTGCAAGAAGAACCGCTGTGCGCTCCATACACGCAGCGGTTCTTCTGCTTTAGAAAATTATTATAATCCAACGGCCCGAAGGGCCTGGTCCAGATCCTGGATGATGTCGTCCGGGTCCTCGAGGCCGATACTGAATCGAACAAAGCCGGGACGGAAGACTTCGGAGTAGAGCTGAATTCGCTCATTATAGCTCGGCTGCGGAAAAATCAGGCTCTCGTCGTGGCCGAGGGAGACCGCGAACGTAATCACCTTCAGCTTAGCACAGAATTTCTCCACCGTCTTATCATCGGTGTCCAGTACAAAGGAGAGAACGCCGCCGAAGCCTTCTTTCATCTGCTTTTTGGCCGTCTCATAGCCAGGGTTACTCGGGAGGCCGGGATAAGAGACATAGGTCACATGTTCTCTCTGTTCCAGCCACTGTGCAACTTTCAAAGAGGTCTCGTTGACCCGGCGCATCCGAAGCGGATACGTCACGGATCCGCGGAAAATCTGCCACGCGTTGAAGGGGGAAATTACTGCGCCGACATTGACCTGCGCCTCATAGCGAATGCGGTCCATTGTCTCGGTGTCATTGCTGATGATGGCGCCTCCCTGGGCGTCGCCATGTCCGTTGATGTACTTGGTCAGGGACTCCACGACAAAGTCGGCTCCAAGTTCCAACGGATTCTGATTCAAGGGTGAGGCAAACGTATTATCCACCGAAAGCAGTGCGCCGTTGGCATGGGCAATCTCCGCCACAGCGGCGATGTCGGTAATTCCAACCGTCGGGTTGTCCGGCGTCTCAATATGGACCAGACGGGTGCCCGGCGTAACCGCTTTCCGGATGGCTTCCAGGTCGGTCATATCCACCATCTCAGTGTTGACCCCGAATTTTTCATTGAACAGTTCATGAAACATCCGGTAAACCGCCATGTAGGAGACCTTCGGGTAGACCACATGATCGCCGGATTTCAGCAGGGTCCAGAAAAGGGCATGCAGTGCGCCAACGCCGCTGGCCAGGACGATGCAGTCCTCCGCCGGGTACAGCGAGGCCACTTTTTCCTCCAGCCACATCTGGTTGGCATTGCCGTTTCGCGCATACATCAGGAGATCCGTGGAAGAATAGTTGACCTTCGAGAGATCATCCGGAAGTTTGTAGGAATTCGCCATGTGGAGCGGCCGGCGGATGGCGCCGGTCTCCGCATCGTAGTCCGTGCCGGCATGGATGGCACGGGTCGTAATGTCGTAGTCTTTAAATTTTTCGTCTATTCTGGACAAGAGTACTTTCCTCCATTTTACAGCGCAGAATAATCCAGAAACAGAGACTTCAGATCCTCTTCGGTCTGGATATAGGTGTTTTCATGCGGGGTTCCCGTAAAGACCTTGCAGCTGCCTTCATAGGCCAGAAGCGTATTCTGCGGAACCAGCTTCCAGTTATCGCCGTCAAGAGGCACTGTGGAAAAGACCTGCGCTCCATTTTTGCGGCAGCGGAAAAGGCCCTCCTCCGAATTTCGGTGAACATACATCAGTTCCCCGTCGCAGAGCAGAAAATTCATCTTATTTCCCGGGGTAATGAAATGCGTAATGTCATCCAGAAGGGAAAAACGCTCCTCCTGGTTCAGTTCCCTGCCGCGTGTTTCGGTCTCCTCATTGATCCGGCTGAGGATGTATAAAAAAATCCGTTCGCTGTCGGTCTGCCCCTTCTGGATGCTGCAGAACCGGCGGTCAAAATCGCCGTGAAAAATGGTCCCGTTATGGGCAAAGGTCCATTGGCGTCCTGTGAGATCCTGGAGAACAAACGGATGTGAATTGTCATACGTATCATTGCCTTTCGTCGCAAGACGGATATGCGCAATTACGCGGCTCTCCAAAATGTCCGAGGTCATCCTCTCATGGAGATACGTGCTGCGGTCCGCCCGCCTCGGTTCCTTTTCCAGTGAGACGGAGTTTCCGCAGATCCGTGCCAGGCCCCAGCCATTGGGCATCTCGGCACCGCGGGCAAAAAATTTCTTCAGCCACGCGTTGACGTTGATCTTTTCGTCTGAGCTCACGGCCATTAATTCACACATCTGAAATCCTTCCAAATCGGTCAACAAACTCATCCAGCGGAGCCTGGCTGTCGGCGATTTCCCTGGCCGGGCTCTCCAGACGCTCTGCCCTGAGGTAGAGCGGGGTGAGAAAATGCTCTTCCTGAAGGCCTCTTCTGGAGAGCCCATCTTCCGCAAGATCCAGGATCTGCAGAAGAAGGCGGGAAACTTCCGTACGGTCCAGCCATTCCGGCAGATCCCGTTTTACAAACAGACGCCGGAGTTCCACTGCATTGTACCCATTATGATAAATGCTATGGTCCCTGGAGAGCAAGTAAGAAAGGGAATGCCGGTTTTCCATCAGCCCAACGTGAAACGCAGCGGAGGCAAATGCCTCGGAAACCGGCTGTTCACAGACGCTTCGAAACTCCACCGTTCCGCGGAATGTCAGGTCATTGAACTTAAAAGAGCGGAGAAACTGCAGATCTCCGGGCATCGGTGCAAACGAAATCGTCTGATACGCATTCCCATCGAAGTACTCCCCCTCCATGACTGGAGACGAAAAATACCTTGCCAGCGGCGTAGGCGCAAAATTGATATACTTTCCGTCGCGCTCGACGCAGTAAAGACTCATACTCCGAATATATGCAGCCACTTCATCGGCATCTTCCAGTTCGGTCTCATGCATGTCCACGTTATGGGGATTGATCCCGTGGGTGCTGTTCCGCCAGAAAGCATCCCGGATGCAGAGTGTCTCAAAGTCTTCTCCCCAGGGCGAGTTGGCAAACAGCAGCGCTTTCAGCGGCTCCAGCCGGTTAAACGTATTCAGCGTCTCCGCCAGATCCTCGTACTCCACATCCAGCTGGACCTGGCTGGCGCAGCTGATCAGCCCATAGTAAGGCACATCGTGAAACAGAATGATATTGCCGTATTTTTTGTAGGAGGAGAGATGGTGGAGCAGCATGCGGTAGCGCTCGCTCGCCACCGGAACATTGTTGTTCTGCCGGTAATTGGGATTGATGCCCATCCCTGTCAGCGTATGGCCGCTCTTCCCAAGTTCATCATAGAAAAACGCATAGTAGTCACGGAAGCGGCGGTCGAGCACATTGATGTCTTCCTCTTTCCCAAACGAGAATTCTACGGTATTATAACTGCAGTCGAAGGAAAAGGCATCTCCATTCTCCGGGCTGACTGCGTTGTAGATGGCACCGCTGTCATCGCGCTGTATTTCACTCATCCCGAACCTGAGCACGAAAGCCTCTGCCGCCGCGTGGACGGCATCGAAATCCACGGCGTCCCCTGCTCGATTTACAATTGGATATTCAAATTCCACACCGACTGTTTTTGTGTGTCTGCGCTTGGTCGGTTCAATAAAACGCGCATAGATGGCCTGGTCCAGAGCATCTTTCGCCATATCGAGTTTCCCCGCTTCCATTTTAATCATATTATTTATATAGGTTTTGTATTATAATAAAATATGGAGTTGGATTCGTCAAGGCAGAATCCCCACAGATACTCAGGAGGCAGATCGATATGATTTCATTTTTCGAAAAGATCAAAGATTCGTGGAACGCATGGCTCAAACGACTCGGGGAAGAGAATGCGAAGGAGTTCGGCAGCGGAGTACCGGACTGCTGCAAGATGAACAATCAGAATGCGGGCTCTTCCAAAAAGCGGGGCTGAACATCAGGAGCATGAAAAAACCAGGCACTCTTTCAACGAGTGCCTGGTTTTCTTATCTTTATGATCTGTGATAATTCGACGATGACGACCAGAAATGTTTTAAATACCATATTGACAAGATCAGACTCAAGACCTCCGCTACAGGAAGTGACATCCATACGCCGTTCAATTCAAAGAACTGGGGAAGGATCAGAAGCAGCATAATCAAAAACACGAGCGTCCTGCATACCGCAAGAATTGCTGAAGTTTTCCCATCATTCAGCGCGGTGAAGAAGGATGAGGCAAACAAATTAAAACCCATGGCAAGAAATGCGAAGGTATAAATCTTAATTCCGCCGATTGCCATATTCATTACATGCTCCGACCCATCTGCATAGAGCTGGCTCAGCGGTCTTGCGAGTAAAAATGTAAACGCAAATGTAACAATTGCCATTCCGCTAATTGTAATCAGTGCGCTTTTATAAAGGGCTTTCAGATTGCTGCTGTTTTCAGCTCCAAAATAGAAACTGATAACAGGGCTGATTCCCTGAAGATAGCCCATATAAATGGATGACAGGATGGTCTGTGCGGCCAGCACAATGGCCCCGGCAGCTACGGCATCGGAACCGGCGTATTTCATCAGAATGATATTCATTGCCACCATGGTAATACTGCCGGCCAAAGATCCAACCATTTCACTGACGCCGTTTCCACAGGCTTTTCGCAGAGCCTTCCCGTCCCATACCGGACGCGTAAAATACAGATGCAAGGAATGCAGCAAAATATAAAATACAATCTACCGTCAGAATGGTCAGAGAGTTTTTGGCTGCATCTGTATCCTGCTCTTTCAACCGTATCTGGATAAAATACATTGCCGCAACGAAAAGCAGCATAACCAGCATGGCAAGGTTGAATGTCAGAGACATCGCATTCCATTCAATAGATGCTGATATTTTTCTGCAATTTTTTCAATGGTCGCATTGCCAAGATGACTGCAATGTCGTTCAATGGTGATGGGTCCGATTCGCCTTGCCTGTCCGATACATAATAATATGAAAAAGAGCACGTTCTGAAAATCAGACCGTGCTCTTTCTGTATCACAAACTTATTTCATTACTCAAATTCAATGGTTCCCGGCGGTTTCTGAGTCAGATCGTACATGACGCGGTTGACATTGTCCACCTCGTTGATAATACGGGACGTGACCTTCTGCAGAACTTCCCACGGGATATTGGCCGCCTCGGCGGTCATGAAGTCACTGGTGATGACGCCGCGCAGCGCAATGGCGTAATCATAGGTTCGGGCGTCGCCCATGACGCCGACCGAGCGCATGTTCGTCAGAGCCGCAAAGTACTGGGAGATGGAGCGGTCGAGACCCGCATTCGCAATTTCTTCGCGGTAAATGGCGTCTGCGTCCTGGACCATTTTGACCTTTTCCGGTGTAATGGCTCCGATGATGCGGATGCCGAGCCCCGGACCCGGGAAAGGCTGCCGGAAGACCAGATAGTCCGGAATGCCGAGCTTCTGCCCGACCTCGCGGACCTCATCCTTGAAGAGCAGGCGCAGCGGCTCGATGATCTCTTTGAAATCGACATGATCCGGCAGACCGCCGACATTGTGGTGCGATTTAATGGTTGCAGCCTTGCCCAGTCCGGACTCAATGACGTCCGGATAGATGGTGCCCTGGACCAGATAGTCCACTTTGCCGATTTTTTTTGCCTCGTCCTCAAAGACGCGGATGAACTCCTCGCCGATGATGTGGCGCTTTTTCTCCGGTTCCGTGACACCGTCGAGTTTCTTATAGAAACGGTCCTGCGCATTGACGCGGACAAAATTGAGCTCATAAGGGCCGTCCGGTCCAAAGACTGCCTCCACTTCGTCGCCCTCGTTTTTACGGAGCAGACCGTGGTCGACAAAGACGCAGGTCAGCTGTTTGCCGACCGCTTTGGAGAGCAGGACCGCCGCAACGGAGCTGTCCACGCCGCCGGACAGGGCACAGAGCACTTTTCCGTCTCCGACTTTCGTGCGGATTTCCGCAATGGTATCCTCAATAAAGGTATCCATGCGCCAGTCGCCGGCACAACCGCAGATTTCGCGGACGAAGGTGTGGAAAACTTTTCTGCCCTCTTTGGAGTGGACCACTTCCGGATGGAACTGAACGGCATAGAGCTTCCGGTCCAGGTTCTCCATGGCAGCGATGGGACAATTATCGGTGTGCGCGGTGACCGTGAATCCCGCAGGGGCAGCGGCGATGTAGTCGGTATGGGACATCCAGAAGATGGAATGGCCGGGTTCCTCGCAGCCGGACTCCTCCGCCGTGACATCCGCTGTGGCGACATTCTTCAGCAGTCCGTCATGGCTGTCGATGACCACCTCGGTGTGGCCGTACTCGCTGACCGGTGCGGTTTTGACCGTGCCGCCGAGAGCGTGGGCCATGAACTGTGCACCGTAGCAGATTCCGAGAATCGGAATGCCGAGGTCAAAAATGGCGGGGTCATAGCTGGGGGAGTCGTCCTTAAAGACGCTCTGCGGACCACCGGTAAAAATGATGCCCTTGTAGTTCTTCGCCTTAATCTTCTCCAGAGGAGTGGTATAAGACAAAACTTCGGCGTAGACATGCTCTTCGCGGACGCGCCGCGCAATGAGCTGGTTGTACTGTCCGCCGAAATCGAGAACCAGGATGGATTCATGTTGAATTGCCATGGAAGTCTCCTTTCCCTCATCTTCAGTCAATCAAAGAATTGTGAATATTATAGATGAAAATACGGGAGCGTTCAACTGCAGGAAATCGGTTGCATTCCTGCCTTATTTTTTGATCGATTGTTCTAAATAATCGGATCCATTTGTAAATCCTGTTGTCGAAACCGCAAAAGTTCCGACTTAGCCATTGCAAATTCTGTTTTAGCGTGCTACCATATTTGCAACGATTTGCGAACGTGCGTTCGTTTATCAATTCTTTTCCCATATCATATTACCCAAAATACCGCAAAAAGGGCAGCGCCGTCCGACGCTGCCCTTTTTGTTTTCTGTTATTTCAGGAAAATGCCGTTTAGTATGATGTCGACACCTGTTGAATAATACTCTTCGTAATGACTTTCCAATGTCTTGATGTGCGTTTTTTCCGGGAGCATCAGGACACCGTCGAACATGACCCAGAGAGAGATGACGGTTTTTTCGGTGTCGCAGGGGCGGATAACGCCCTCGTCAATGCCCTGCTGAATGGGTCCTTCCAGCCGGCGGAAGATGCGAAGGCTGTCTTCCATAAGGGAGCTGTCCAGCTCCAGGTCCTGGTTCTTTCCAAAGAAGCCGCTGGAAAGAAGACGGTAGGACTCGTAATCGTTTTTATAGAACGAAATGTAGCTGTACAGCATCATGCTGATGCGGGACCGGATATCAGGCGCCGGCAGAGACAGTGCATCGTCAAATGAGCGGTCCAGCTTTTCCAGGCTCTCCTTGTAGAGCGCAATATAAATTTCGCTTTTGTTTGTAAAATAGAAGTACAGAGAACCCAGTGAGATATTTGCGGCCTCCGAGATCTGCCGCATTGTGGTGTCCTTATACCCGTTTTTCGCAAACAGTTTTTTTGCCTCTTTCAGAATTTCCGAACAGCGCTGCTGTTTTTCTTCTGCTGACATAGATTTTCTTGCCATTGTTTCACCCCAATGTAGAATCCCAAATAATCAAAACCCACGTTCATTATAACAAAAAAGACCGCACCGTAGAGGTACGGTCTTTGATTTTATTCAATAACTCAGCGTTCAATAATTTCTTCGCGCTTCGGGCCATTGGAGACATACTTAATCGGCGTCTCAAGCTCTCCCTCAATAAACTCGACGTAGTCGCGGGTCTCCTGCGGAAGCTTGTCATACTCTTTGATGCCGCGGATGTCGCAGTGCCAGCCCTTGAAGGTCTTGTAGACCGGTTTTGCCCTTTTCAGCAGCGGGGTAACCGGGAACTCCTTCGTGACCTCGCCGTCGATCTCATATCCGACGCAGACTTTGAGCTCTTCCAGATAAGAAAGGCAGTCGAGGGCGGTCATGGCGACTTCGGTAGCGCCCTGCGTCTGCACACCATAACGGGAAGCAACACAGTCATACCAGCCGACACGTCTCGGACGGCCGGTGGTGGCACCGAACTCGCCCTTGTCGCCGCCATGGAGACGAAGTGCCTGGGCCTCGTCCTCGTCGAGGATCTCCGAGTCAAATTCACCGGCACCGACGGCGCTGGAATAGGCCTTGGTGACACAGCAGATGTCCTGGATAGCGTACGGCGGAATGCCCGCAGCACCGACTGCACCGTAGCCGGCAACCGTCGGAGAAGAGGTGACCATCGGCCAGATGCCGGATTCGGTATCTTTCATCGTACCGAGCTGGCCCTCCAGCAGGATGGACTTGCCGTCTTTGACCGCCTCGCGGAGGAACTTGTTGGTATTGGCAACATAAGGTTTGATGCCCTCGCGGACCTCGACCAGATGCTGATACAGAGCCTCTTCGTCGATGAGCGGTTTGTGGTAGATGTGCTCCAGAATGAGGTTCTTATACTCAACGACACGGTGAAGGTGCTCTTTCAGTCCCTCATCGTCGTAGAGCTCGTTGATCTGGAAACCGATCTTTGCATATTTGTCGGAGAAGAACGGCGCAATGCCGGAATGTGTGGAGCCAAACGCGGCTTTGCCCAGACGCTCTTCCTCATAGCAGTCGAAGTCTACATGGTAAGGCATAACGAGCTGTGCACGCTCCGAGATGAGGATCTTCGGGGTCGGGACACCGGCTTCCGTGACATCTTTCAGCTCTTTGAGAAAACGGTCTGCGTCAATGGCCATGCCGTTGCCGAGCACATTGACGACGCCGGGGTTGCAGACACCGGACGGAAGGGTGTGCAGTGCAAAACGGCCGTAATTATTGATAATGGTGTGGCCGGCATTGGCACCGCCCTGGAAGCGGACAACGATATCCGCCTGCTCCGCAAACATGTCGGTGATTTTGCCCTTGCCTTCATCGCCCCAGTTTGCACCTACGATTGCTTTTACCATGGAAATGGCACCTCCGAAAGGGAATCTATGATTCAGTATGATTTTACGCTTCTGCGCAATATAACAGAATAATTATACAGGAAGTGCCGCTGATTTTCCACTGATTTCTCATATGGCCCACGGAACCGATTCCTGCTCTGCAGAAAAGAACGGCGAACCGCTCTTTCCTGCGGCCGCCGTTCCTTCTTTTTTATTTTATACGTTAATCTCAACATCCAGCCCGAGCAGATCTTTCTTCTCCTCCAGGATGGGTTTGACGTAACTGTCGACGAACTCCTGGGTCTGGGACGGAGCGCGTCCGATGAAATTCTTTGGATCCATGACGGATTCCAGCTCCTCGAGGGTCATGCCGAACGCCGGGTCCGCGGCGATGCGCTCCAGCAGATCGTTCTTACCGCCCTCAACCTTGACGACTTTGCCGGCATCCATGGAATGGACGCGGATGCGCTCATGCAGCTCCTGGCGGTCGCCGCCCTTCTTGACGGCCTCCATCATGATGTTCTCGGTGGCCATGAAGGGAAGCTCCTCCATGAGATGCTTGTGGATCATCTTCGGATAGACGACGAGACCGGAGACAACATTGATGTAGAGCTCCAGGACTGCGTCAGTAGCGAGAAACGCCTCAGCAATGCTGATGCGCTTGTTGGCGGAGTCATCCAGCGTCCGCTCCAGCCACTGGGTGGAGGCGGTCATAGCCGGGTTCTCCGCGTCGCACATGACATAGCGGGAAAGGGAGCAGATGCGCTCGCTGCGCATCGGATTGCGCTTATAGGCCATGGCGGAAGAGCCGATCTGGTTCTTTTCAAACGGCTCCTCAATTTCCTTCATATGCTGAAGAAGACGCATGTCTCCGCCGAACTTGTAGGCGGACTGGCAGATGCCGGAGAGAACGGAGACAACCTGATAGTCTACCTTGCGGGAATAGGTCTGACCGGAGACCGGGAAGCAGCTGTGGAAGCCCATCTTTTCCGCAATCTTCTGATCCAGCTGACGGATCTTGTCCTCGTCGCCCTCAAAGAGATCCATAAACGAGGCCTGCGTACCGGTTGTGCCCTTGGAACCGAGGAGACGCATGTTCTGAAGGCGGTGCTCCAGCTCATAATAGTCCAGAAGGATATCCTGCAGCCAGAGCGATGCGCGCTTGCCGACGGTGGTCGGCTGGGCGGGCTGATAATGGGTGAAGCCGAGCGTCGGCATATCTTTGTACTTCAGTGCAAACTGAGAGAGCTTGTCCATGAGGTTGACGAGCTTCTTCTCAATGAGGCGCAGCCCCTCGGTCATCTTGATGATGTCGGTGTTGTCGCCGACATAGCAGGAGGTGGCACCGAGATGGATGATACCTTTGGCCTTCGGACACTGGACGCCGTAGGCATAGACGTGGGACATGACATCGTGGCGAACGAGCTTTTCGCGCTCCTGGGCGACCTCGTAGTTGATGTCATCCTGATGTTCCTTCAGCTCTGCAATCTGCTCATCGGTGATATTCAGACCGAGCTCCTGCTCCGATTCCGCCAGCGCGATCCACAGTTTTCTCCAGGTGCGGAACTTGAAGTCCGGGGAGAAAATATACTGCATCTCCTTGCTGGCATAGCGGGAGTTCAGTGGGGTTTCATAGGTATCTTTGGCCATAGTAGCAACCGCCTTTCAACTATCAGATTTCTCCGTAAATCGGGAAGATTATAGCATACTGCCGGTTATTCGTCCACGAAGGTCACGCCGTCCAGCACATTCATGGAGGCAATGCGTGCAAGGGATTCGATACGCACGCCCTGACTGCGGAGCCGGTCGCCGCCGCCCTGGTAGGCCTTCTCAATGACAATGCCGCAGCCGGCCAGGCTGGCCCCGGACATTTTCACCATCTTGATGAGACCCTGCAGCGCGTTGCCGCGGGCGAGAAAATCATCCAGGATGAGAATTCGGTCCGCCGGTGTCAGGAATCGTTTTTCGACCATGACATCATAGGTTGTGCCGTGGGTATAGGACTCGATGGGAACCGTATAGACATCGGGGGTCAGGTTTTTGCTCTTGTTCTTCTTGGCGAAGACCACCGGTGTCTTGAAATACAGAGCTGAAAGACAGGCGACGCCGATGCCGGATGCCTCGATGGTCAGAATTTTATTGACCCCTTCGTCCCGGTACAGCCGGTAGAACTCCTGTCCGCACTGCTCCATAAAAGGCACATCTATCTGGTGGTTCAGAAACGAGCCGACCTTCAGCACGTCCCCGTTCATCACGATGCCTTCGTTTCGGATTTTCTCCTCAAGCGCTTTCACGTGACTGCTCCTTTCCCAATATTAAGTAAATATATATTTTGTTTATCGCATTTTAGCATTCTGCTTTTATCCCGTCAACGAACTTCAAAGCTCCAAAAAGTAATTTAAAAAAGTTGTTGACATAGATTTAATACTGCAGTAATCTAGTTTCGCAATCTAGATAATCTAATTTTAGGATGAATTCATATGGCAATTACTATTCTCACCGTGCTTCTCTTCGTTTTCTACTTCGGTCTCTGCGCAGCAAAAGGAGTACATGCCGCAGAGCAGGACGCAGCAAAAGCCGTGCCAAAAGCTCAGAAATAAGAGAATCTCTCGTTCCGTCCGCGCTTCATCCTTTTATTGTGCTAAATCCACAAAATTTTGATTGACATTGTTGCAAATTTGGCTTTAATAGATGTGGAGGCTCGGAATCCTCCATTCATCATCATCAACATTATCCGTCAGGAGGAATTCATCATGACGATTGCAGCTATTGTTCTTCTGTTCATCGCCTATCTTCTCGTCGTCGGTCTCCGTGCCTATTACGGCAGCCGCGCCATGAGCGCTATAGAGGCCAGTCAGAACGTGAAACCGGACAATCACGACGCTCCGACGTCGAATACCCGCAACGCTGCATGAACACACGCAATTAGAAACAGCAGGAGCCTGAAAGTTTGCCCCTGCTGTTTCTCTTTATCTATTGACAGAAACTTAAAGTTGATATAATCTAGTTTCAGAAATCAGATAAAAGGTTTCTAAATATTTCTCGTTTCCCTTATGAAAAACAGAGGCAGGGCTGCAGGCTCTGCCTCTGTTTTATTTTTTCTCTGCTTTCAGTTAGCAAAAGTTGCAGCTCTAGTTAATCTAGTGTTGTAAGCTAGATTAGACGATTTCAAAGGATACATTTTCTATGGCATCTGGTATTGCTCCAAATTTCATCGCGTCCATTCTTCTGGTCATCTGCCTTATCTACGACACCATCGTCGCTGTTATTGCATCGAAGGCGAAGCACAGACGGCCCCGCCGAAACACAAGAAAAGGCTTATAAGTGCTTTTTCTCCATCCGGTGGTACTGAGGCCGAATCATGAGCTCGGGAATCACGACGCCCTCCGGCTGCTGCAGGACAAAGCGAACCGCGTTCGCCACATCTTCCGGATCGAGCCCGCAGCCCGGTTCCCCGCTGGCCTCGAAATTGGCGTTGCGGTACAGGTCGGTCCGCGTCATATCGGGCAGAATGGCGGTCACCCGGACTCCGTACTTGCGCGCTTCATCGAACAGGCTCCGGCTGAAGCTCGAGAGTCCGGCTTTCGTGGCGCCGTATGCCGCCCCATGAGGATTGCTGCTGACCGCGGTGACGGATGAGATGTTCAGGATCGTCCCATGGGTCCGCTTCATGCCCCGCAGCAGCTGCTGGGTCAGAATCATCGGAAGTTCCAGGTTTGTGCGCACCATCTCCTGAATCTTTTCGGGGGACAGTTCCTCGTGCAGGCCATAATAGGCCGTCCCGGCGTTGTTCACCAGTACATCGACCGGCTTAATCTTGCGCACCTGGGCAACGGCCCATGTCGTATTCAGCAGGTCGCCCGGAATCGGGTGGAACGCTCGCGGAGGCTCGGAGGGGCCGTCAAACAGCGGCTCCTCCTCCAGCTTATCGAAATCCCGCCCAAAGGCGTAGACGTCATAGCCCATTTCCAGCAGCGTACGGCTCACCGCGAGGCCGATTCCCGAGGTAGCTCCGGTCACAATTGCGTTCATTCCGATTCCTCCCATCGAAAAATTTTGTTTTTCGGCACAAAACAGGTCAGCTCATCCACCAGGAACTGTTCCATCTCTCCGGCGCGCTCCGCTCCGTATCCGTACACGCCATTCTCCCGGACATAGGGGTATTGCACGACGGCGGAACAGGGCTCGCTGCGCCGCATAGCTTTCAGATAGTCCGGCGCCAGCCGGAAGCTGCCGACACTGATATCCCGCACGGAATCCGGCGGCACGGCCGCAAAGGTCTGCTCGACCAGCGTCCTGTATTCGTTCCGCCAGTCCCGACAGAACAGGATCGGGTCAAAGCAGAGGCGAATCGGAAAGCCCTGCGCCCGGGCGGCATTGGCCGCGGCCAGGCGCCGCTCCAGCTTTCCGGTTCCGTGCTCGAATCGACGAATGATGGAGTCCGGCGAGAGGGTGTATGCGAATATGACCCGACTGCACGGGGAAAGCTCCGGGTAAAGGGACAGATTCCCGCTCTTGGTCCGGACCTCAATGGTCAGATTTGGTGTCTCGGCGGTCAGCCCGGCCCAGCGTCGGACATAGCCCGCAAAGGGCTCCACGGCCATGAGATCGGTGTCATAGGAGATGCAGAGATAAACCGGATGATGCATACATAGCTTTCGTACCTCATCGAAGATCTCGTCCAAGTTCAGGAACAGGACGAGGTTTCCGGTGGGGTACATCCCTTTCAGGTAGCAGTATTCGCAGTTGTAGACGCAGTTCATCATGCAGGAGGTGTAGTAGAAATGGGCATTGCCGAAATCCTGACAGTTCGGAGAACCCGGATACACCAGCTGTCCTTTTTTCTCCGCCAGAATCAGCGCCTGGCTGCGGTGCTGGGTACGAAAATTCTGCTTTTTGCGGTTGAATACATCTTTATAGTGGCGGATTCGGATGACCCCGGCCGAAGGGAAGTGAGCCAGCACCCGCTGTGCTTCGCTGCTTCCCCAGACGCAGTCTTCCACATAGATGTGGGAAAACGGCGCGTTATACCACTGTGTCTCTGAGTTTGCCAAGGCAGATCTTCCCTTCCTGTCGGCTTGCACAGGGCAGGATGCCCTCCGCAAACCATTCCGTTATGGTCTTTTCAATGGGCTCTCCCTCCAGAGCCAGCCAGGTCATCCACTGCCGCACCTCGGCGGCCATGGTGGCGGAGCTGTGCAGCCCTTTGATGAGCCGCTCCACCGCATCTTCCTGAGCAGCGTTCAAAGGCACCTCTGCCTCCTCCGGCCGGTCCGCCAGCTTCCGCAGGAACGCGAGGAGAGCCGGCTGGCTCATCCATTCCTCCGCCTTCTGCGCCGTCACCGCGCGATCCATCCCTGCATCGGACACGACTTTCAGAAACAGCATACGGTCTGGACCGAGATAGTAGCCTGCCGCCTGAAACAGGGCAGCTCCTTCCATATCGTACAGCCCATCGGCCGGCGGGGTGTCGGCAATCCGATTGCCGGTGTGCAGAGCGATCTCCGGGAATGGGGACGTCCAGACCATATCCGGGTAGAATGTCCGGCCGGAAGTCTCGTCAGTCAGCCGGTTGATCAAAAAAATGGTGCCCGGCTCTGCCCGGCCCGCAGCCAGTCCTGCGTTGACCAGAAGATCGCCCGGACGTGCGTGCTGCAATGTCTCGGCCGCCGCCGTGCAGGCCGCGGCGCACCCGACTCCGGTAACAGTCAGGGTTATTTGGTCTCCGACAAAGCGCTGAAACGCCCGGGATTCCGGATCTTTTTTCAGTTGAAATGCGCGGTTGATTCCCCGCGCCTCCGGGAACAGAGCGGTAAACAGATACAGCACGGACATCCCTCCTCACTCCCAGTATACCATATTGCAAATTTTGACCACTGTTATGCAGTTTTTACGTATATTGATCGATATTTTGACTTTCCGGCCCGATGGCGCTATCATTTTTAAGGATTTTTGAAATAGGAGGGCTAGAAAGTGAAAAAAGCAAAACAGCAAATCGTCACGCCGGTCTTTGTGGCCGCGCTGTGCGTATTGGCTGCTATCCTTGCCGCCGCGCTGATTGCCCCTGCCGGCTTCAGTACTGCAGCGAATCAGGTCAAAAGATTTTTAAGCCGCAATTTCAACTGGTATTACATTCTGCTCGCGTCCGGTATCGTTCTCGTCAGTACCTATCTGATGCTCTCTCCCGCCGGGCGGATTACTCTGGGACAGCCCGGAGAAAAGCCCGAGTACTCGACGGCTTCCTGGGTCGCCATGCTGTTCTCCGCCGGCATGGGTATCGGCCTGGTCTTTTACGGTGCCGCTCTGCCACTGACCTATTACGCCAAGGAATCGCCCATGGCAAAGCCCGGTACGGAAGAGGCACTGTCGCAGGCTTTTCAATGGACCTACTATCAGCAGGGCATTCACGCATGGGCCATCTATGGGATCGTCGCGCTTGCACTGGCCTACTTCCAGTTTCGGAAGAAGGACAATGCGCTGATCTCCTCCACGCTCCGCCCGCTGCTCAGCCAGAAAGTGGATGGCGGCATCGGACGAGTCATTGATGTGTTCACCATCATTGCCACGGTCACCGGCGTTGCAACGACTCTGGGATTCGGCGCAGCGCAGATCAACAGCGGTCTGAACTCCGTCTTCGGCGTCCGGGAAAAACTGAGCACACAGTTCATTATTATAGCGGTCTGCACCGTCGCATTTTTGATTTCCGCCACAACAGGTCTTCAAAAAGGCGTCAAGGTGCTGTCCAACGGCAATATGTTTCTCGCCTTCGCCCTTCTCATTCTGGCGTTCCTCGTCGGCCCAAAGGCAAAAATTCTGAACACTCTGGTGGAGTCCACGGGCAATTACATCTTCAAGTTCACCCAGATGAGCTTCTTCACCGGTGCCTCCTCCACCCACGCCAACCAGTGGGTCCAGAACTGGACCTTCTTCTACTGGGCCTGGTGGATTGCCTGGGCTCCCTTTGTCGGCATCTTCATTGCGCGGATTTCCCGCGGCCGCACCATCCGGGAGTTTACGTTCAACGTCATTTTCCTGCCGACAATCATCTCCATCCTGTGGTACGGCGTTTTCGGAACGCTGTCCACCTCTGCCGCACAGAGCCATCCTTCCCTCATCGCCCTGCGCGACGAGCAGGTTCTGTTCGCCACCTTCTCCCACTACCCGCTTGCCAGGACCCTCTCTGTTATTGCCATAGTGTTAATCTTCTCATTCTTTATTACCTCGGCGGACTCAGCGTCTTTCGTCCTGGCCATGCAGTCAGAAAATGGACGGCTGGAACCCCACAACCGGATTAAAGTGGTCTGGGGCGTCACGCTTGCCCTGATTGCCGCCGTACTGCTCTACGCCGGCGGTCTCCAGGCACTGCAGGACGTCATGATTACTCTGTCATTCCCGTTTTCTGTCATCATGATCTTCATGGTCATCTCTCTGGCCAAAGACATCCACAAAGAACGCATCCGCCTCGGGCTTTACCTGATTCCGCCGGTGGACGCGGACCGAAAGGAAAAAGCGGAGAAAAAAGGGTAAATAAGTCGCTTCGCCCATGGCCGGTTTCGGGAGAAACCGGGCTGGCAGAACAAAAATTGGATCTTCCACAGCCATCCGCAAAACAAAAGAGAAGGACGGTCAGCGCTCTCAGGCTGGCCGTCCTTCTTTCGTTCAAAGTTCTTCCGCCGGTGTAAAAGATCCGCCTTCATGCTGGAACCAGAGGCCGGGGCGGAAGAAGCCGTCCTGGCCGGCCATATTGCCGAAGACCATAAGGCTGCCAACACGAAGCGGGTGGTCAAAGCTGACCTCGCGGCGGCTGCCGTCCGTGCCCTCCAGACAGACATCGACTTTATTTCGGCCCGGCTCCAGCGCTCCAAACAGCGGGGCATCCGGCGGCAGCGGGCCGTCTACGGAGGCAATCTGCCGACCGCCGGCAACGTGCAGAGCCGTCACGTGCTCAATGAGATAGCCGATATTGTGCGTCCAGGCGCTCAGCGGATTCCAGTAGACCATAACATTCCAGCGGCGCTGCATTTCCATCAGGAGCTGACTTAACAGCCTGCTGTCGTAACCGGAACCGGTTGCCTCGACGGCGCCGCAGACTTCAATCCATTTCAAATTGGGGAGCAGAGTTTCATAGCGGGTTTCCAGGTCCTGCAGAACCGGTTCCCAGTCGGCCGGGCCGCCATCGTCCTGCATGGAGAGGGCCAGACCGTCCAAAAGAATGGTACGGGTCGGCGTCACGTCAAAAGCCGGAAGATCCTGGGGCATCTGCAGGCCGATGCTTCGGCGTTCCCGCTGCAGAGCGGGACCATAGAGGTCCAGCGCCGAAACGGAGGGCAGCAGAACATGGTCTGCATTTTGAAGGAAAGGACGCACGGCTTCTTCCGTTCCGTCCGGTACCGTGATGTGAATTTCCCGGCTGGCAATGGCACGGGCGGCCTCTTTCGCCTGCTGCGGAGAATGGACCGCGACGCCTGTGACAAAGGGCCGCAGATAAGAATAAAGCGGCAGGACCGGAAAGGCGTCCGCATCCAGCAGAAGTTCCGTCTCGGTGCGGACCGCAATGCGGTCCAGGATACGCCCGTTCTCGGTCAGCGGTTCCTCCCCGATAACCCTGGCAGGGGTAGGCAGGTCGCTGAACACGTGGTGATGCGGTACCCATTGAAATGCTGGTCTGCGGTCTCTCATAGCAATCTCTCCTCAGGTGAGTACGCGGCTTCGGAAGGACCGGATTTCCGCGTCGGTCAGTCCGATTCCCTCGCGGTAAAATACCTCTGTACTTCCATACTGCTGTTGGATTTCGTCCAGCACCGCCTCCGGCAGAGACGGATCCGGCCGAAACATTTTCATGAATTCTCTGGTGAATGTGCGGTCCCTTGTAGCTGCGGTAAAAAAGATTTCATACAGGGTGTTGCGCGGCTCGAAATACGGCGCACTGGCCATATAGTCTGCAACGATGGTATTCCGGTCTGCACCGAGCAGGAGCTCCAGCAGGACCATGGCCGTGCCGGTGCGGTCTTTTCCCTCGCTGCAGTGGATGTAGACACTGCAGTCCGGGCCGGCCGAACGTACCGTTTCTCCGACCACTTCGCGGGTGGCACCGAAATATTCCTCATTGGAGATCATGGCGCGGTAGAGCGACTCCATGTCCGAGAGCCGGCGAAGATAGTCCGCCAGCCGCTCGCCCTTTTGCCGCTCATATTCGTCCCGCCGGTCGACGGCGGCTCCGCAGCGTTTGTATACAACTCCCATTGGGATGCGGTCCGGGGCCTTGAACACCTCGTTGTCAAACCGCAAGTCGTAGATGCGGCCAAGCCGATACGTCTCCCTCAGGCGGTTTCCCTCTTCCAGAGAGAGCCGGGAGAGGTCCGCGCCCCGGAGCAGACAGTGGGGCCGCACTGCATGTCCATCTGCCGTCGGCATACCGCCGAGGTCCCGGAAATTTTTGATATTGGGAAAATCGTCCTTTTTCATTCTGCCGTCCTCCTGTTCATGGATAGCTCTATTATAAAAGAACCGGATTGGCAGATAGAGGAGAAAAAAGACCCCGCGGCTTGGCCGCAGGGTCTCGTACTGGTCAGGTGTCGGCCATAAAAATCTGGTTGAAGCCGTCGCGGTAAATATTCCGCAGTGCGTCTTGCTGCTGGCCGGTCATCTTTTCTTTCCAGGCGTCGTGTCCTTCGACCGTTCCCTGATGGTATTTTACCACCTGGCCGTCCCGGATGAAGAAGACAAAGGGAACATAGAGGGTGGGCTGCCCCGTCTCCTCATCTTTTTCAAAATAGGAGCCCAGGAAGGAACAGAGCTTATCATAGTCCGGCATTTGCGTGTTCTTGGTCTGTTCCGGGTTGGGACGGACATTTACATACAGCACGTCCGTCTTATATTCCTTGGCAACTTCATTCAGAATAGGCACCGCCTCTCTGCACCATGGACAGTGAGAGTAGCCGAGGAAGAGCGCAAAAGTCTCACCCCGGTCCATGGCCTGCTGAACGTCGTCTACGCTGGCGGTGACAAAGACGTGGTCTTTGTCCGGGAGCGTCTCGTAAGCACTCATGTCCGCCCGCTTTCCAGTGGTGTACCCACGGGAAGTCGGTCCGAAATTCGGCAGAAACAGGAACAGGACGCAAAGAAAAGAAGCGACAACCGTATTCATATAGATACCCTCTTTGTTTAGTAGATGGTAACCGGTGCGTCAAGACGAAGGTCTGTCAGTTCATGATTAACATGGTTTTGGTCTGCGGGAAGAGTGGCTTCGAAGTGGGCGACCTCGCCGGGTTCCATTTCGTAGCCGTCAATATCGTACATATGGACTTCCGAAAGGACCTTTCCGCTGCTGTCCAGAAGGCGGAAGTGCTCAATTCGTTTGAGGCGGACCTTTCGGTTCGTGCCGTTGGAGATGTAGAAGCTGACCTGATAGCTGCCGTCCGGATTGTATTTGACCGTGCTCAGACCCGCCGTCACTTTCTGACTGGTCACCTTCTCCTGCTGGTCGTTGACATACTGCTGGTCGTCCAGCTCGTAGTCGTTGAACTCCAGGCCGGAGTTGTCGTCGTCTGCCGTTCCGTTTTCGGTGTTTTTGGCCGTAGTGACATCCAGAGGACCGGAGACAATTTGACCGTAGCGGACCTGGTAGGTATGTCCGTCGTCTCCGGTCAGTTCACCGGAATAGACGTACTGGACCCGCCCGTTGGAGACAAACCAGCGGCGGCCCTGCTTGTCGGTGACAATGCCGCTGAACGAATTCTGAATCCGCCCGTTTCTGGAATAGTAGGTCCGACCCTTGTCGGTAATAAGACCTGTGTAGCGGGAAAGATGATCATGGCTCAGGACTTTGTTGCGGACAACACTGACACCCTTCTGTTCCCTGATTTTGGGCTTGATTTCGTCGGCCGAGACCGCGGCCTCCGAGCCCGTTCCGCCGTTTCCGTTCACGGTGCTGGTAATGCGGACCCCCGGATTGCGGTTCTGCATGTTAGGACTGTTCCGGTTGCTCCGCCAGAGCAGAAAGCCCGCGACGGCAACGGCCACCACGACAAGACCGATCAGCACACCGGTGAGAACCCGATTCGTTTTGCTCCTGGGGGCGTTTGGTCCAGGGGTCTGGTCAGGTGCGAGGCCATTTGCGGCAGAGCCCTTTTTTTCACCTTCCGCTTTGATCCAGGAAGAGGAGGCGTTTCTGTCCTCCTCGACCGGAGCGCCGCAGTTGGGACAGATCTTTGCGCCGGGTTCCAGGGGAGCGCCGCAATGTTTGCACGTATTCATAAAGCTTAAAAAGCTCCTTTCTTTCTATTTGCACTGTCATTGTACCGCATGGAAATTTATTTGAAAAGTCAAAGAAAGGGACAGGATTGAGGAAATCCTGTCCCGTGCCCGGTCTTATTCTTTTTCTCTCACCTGTGACCAAAGTTCCTCCCGGGTGCGCGGGATCCGCGGCAGCTGAAACACCTCAGCCGCCTCTGCGAGAAACGGCGGTTCCAGACCGCACTGTTCCAGCAGGAAGCAGTCCCGAAATACGGTCTCCCGGTCCCCGTCTGCGCGGACGACGCCGTCCGACAGAAGCAGGATGCGGTCGGCCCAGGCAGCGGCGAAATTCAGATCGTGGGTGGAGAGAAGAATCGCCATATCCTGCGGCAGGGCGTGAAGGGTGTCGAGAAGTTCGCGGGAATGCCGCGGATCGAGCCCGGCGGTGGGTTCGTCCAGGAGGAGCAGACCCGGGTGCATGGCAAAGATATCGGCCAGAGCCACCCGTTTCTTCTCCCCGCCGGAGAGGTACTGGGGCGCCCGGTCCCGGAGCGGCTCCAGGCGGAACTGGGCGATGGCCTCCTCCACGCGGTCCGCAGCCTCTTTGCGGGAAAGCCCCTGGTTCAGTGGACCGAAGCTGATCTCCTCGGAGACCGTGCCCGCCAGCAGCTGGTCCTCCGGGTCCTGGAAGACCAGACCGATACGGCTGCGCAGGCGGCGCAGCCCGGACCTTGCGTAGGAGACCGGCTTCCCGTCCAGCAGCACCCGGCCGGAGGTCGGTTTCCGGAGCCCGTCCATAATCTGCAGAAGCGTGGATTTTCCCGCCCCGTTGTTGCCGAGGACGGCGACGCGCTCCCCCGGTCCGAGATCCAAAGTGACGCCGCAAAGCGCTTCCCGGGTTCCGCGATAGGAATAGTGCACGGCTTCCAGCCGTATGGTTGTGTTCATGAAATCCTCCTTACCAGCCGAGTGCAAGAGCGGCAGACAGGCCGATCAGCGGCACGGCGAAAAGCAGAAGATCGCGCAGGCGAAAGGGGGCCGAGCGGGTCAGAAAGCTGATTTCCTCATCATAGCCCCGGCTCTCCATGGCTGAAAAGCAGGCATCGGCCCGGCGGTAGCTGTCGGTGAGAAGATGGGCGTAAATTTGTCCCGTGGTGCGAATGCTCCGGGAGAGAGAGCCATATCCGAGCCGGCTCTCCGCGGCCGCCTTCCGGCTGCGATAAGTCTGCAGCAGGACAAAAATATAGCGATAGATGAGAACCGCGAGGTCCGTCATGACCGGCGGAAAGTGCAGCCGCCGCAGCACCGCCGTGTGAGCGGACAGCGGCGTTGAGACCGAGAGCAGATACAGCACTGAGATAGCGCCGAGGGCACGGGCGGAGACCAGAGTCCCGTGGGAACGGGCAGCCTGCGTCATGACGAGCCAGCCGCCCTTTCCAAACGGCATGGCCCAGATTCCGACCGGTGAATGGCTGTAATCCAGCAGCAGCGCCAGAAGGCTGATGACCAGAAAAAGAATGGGGATGCCAATGAGTGAGGCGTACTCGTGCAGACTGACTTTCCCCTGGAGCATGGTCCAGACGGCGCAGTAGACAAACAGGCCGAGGGCCGTCCAGGGCGATTTCACCAGGATGCTGAGGACCAGTAAGGCCAGGCAGCAGGCCATTTTCAGGGCGGGATTCATCGCCCGGAAGCCGGAGTGATGCGCCAGGACATCCAGCGAGAGGACATCGCCGTGTTCGTGGTGTCCGAGCAGAGCCAGCAGGATGCCGCCGGCTGACGCCAGCGACACCGCCGCCCACGTGGGGAGATACCCCGTGAGCAGGAGCCAGAGTGCAAAACCGCTGAGACAGGCCAGAATCATTCTTTTTTCTCCTCGTCCTTCTTTTCCTCCTCTTTCGGGCGGTACTTGTTCCGCGCATGCAGATAGCCGAATCCATAGAACAGGATGGCGACTCCAATACCGGTCTGGACGCAGAACAGCAGGCTCTCAATCTCGGACGGGAGCTCGTGGCCGATGGCCTTCTCAATGAGCGGTTCCGCCCACGGTTTATAGGTGCCGCCGGAGACCTGCTCTACCATTTTGCTTCCGGCATCGTCGCTGCCGCCGAACTCCGCGTTGGAGTTCATGGCGAACGGGACAATCATGAGCGCCAGAGCCAGAAGGACAAGGATCCATGCGACGACTTTGTCATGCGTCTTATGCTTCGTCTGTTTCGGTTTCATCTGCGGCACCTCCCTTCTCCTGCGGGCGGCCCATATGGAGGAGATCCATCTCTTCCCCGGCCACTTTCTGCAGGCCCATGACAATGAGTACGGTCAGAATTCCCTCAATTGCGGCGAGCGGCACCTGCGTCGGTGCAAATACTCCGAGGAATTTCACAGCGCTGCCCCAGACGCCGGTCCCGGCGGAGGGATGCGCCAGAGCCAGCTGGAAACTGGTGACGCAGTAGGTGAACAGATCTCCGAGGGCGGCGGCCAGGAAAAGATTGACCTTCTGGTTCATATGCAGCTTCTGGTTCAGCTTATAGAGACCGAAGGACAGCAGCGGCCCCGCGATGGCCATGCTGAACGTATTGGCGCCCAGCGTCGTAATTCCTCCGTGGGCCAGCAGCAGTGCCTGAAACACCAGAACAATAATGCCCAGTACCGTTGCGACGGTCGGTCCGAACAGGATGGCGGCGAGACCGGTACCGGTCATATGGCTGCAGCTGCCGGTGACAGATGGGATTTTCAGCGACGAGATAACGAAAATAAATGCGCCGGTCATAGCGAGAATCAACATGAGTTTTCGACGCTCTTTTGTCAGCTTTGTGACGCGCCAGATACCCCAGGCGAGGAACGGCACGCAGATAGCGCCCCAGACAATACAGTGGCTCGCCGGCAGATAGCCCTCCATGATGTGCATGGCTCCGACCGGCGTCGGACATGCCGCGAACAGGCTCCCCGCGGTCAGCAGTGCAAAGAGCAGCCGCTCCCGGCGGCCGGGTTTCGTCGATGTGATCATAGGTTCTCCTTTCCCAATAAAAAAGGCCTCTTTTGCAGACATGCAAAAAAGGTCAGAAAGCAGAACACCGGTTCTGTCAGTGCCCCGGGCGCGGTGAACACGACCGTCCCGGGGGATCTGCCTTTCGCGGCATCTGCACTCCCAGGCAGGTCTTCCGGCTCCGGACAACCCGGCCGGCCTTCCCGCGCGATGCAGTGGCAGATTCGACCGGGACTCATCCGATACGGCGGCGGTCCCGCACAGGCATTTCACCTGTTTCCCTATTCTCCCGGCCAAGACGGTATGCCTCCCGGGCACCTGAGATGATTTGACAAAAGGGCCGCACCCGAGAACGGACGCGGCCCGGTTCCTTAACTATTATACACGTGCCGGCTTACAGTACAAGGGACGGCGCTGTATAGACACGACCAAGCAGTTCCGCGTTGAGCTGATACAGTCCTTTGGCGTCGCTGCCGAAGAGCTTCATCTTGTTGATGAGGTCTGTCGCGTTTTTCTCCTCTTCGCCCTGCTCCTTGACGAACCAGTCCAGCACCTGCATGGTGCGGTAGTCATGGTCGTCATCCGCAGCTTTATAGATGTTGTTGATGAGCGAAGTTACATACTTCTCATGCTTCAGGCCCTCTTCCAGAACCTGCAGACGATCCGTCAACTCCACATTCGGTTTGTCAACGGCTTCCAGCGTCACGCTGACATCATTGTTGTGAAGATACTGCAGAAGCAGCATAGCGTGATCGGTCTCCTCTTTGACCTGTACGCGGTACCAGTTCTCAAAGCCGTCCAGCCCGAGATCCGCGAAATAATTGGCAAAGTCGAGATAGAGATACGCGGAGTAGAGCTCCTTGTTAATCTGTTCATTGATAAGTTCTGCAACTTTCTGATTCATAAAGAAACCTCCTTGGAGAAAGTTCTTACTTATTTTAGCACAGTTTAGCAAGAAAGCGACAGCAGATCGAGACGTACCGCTGCAGCGATGTATTTTTCTCCTAGTTCCAAAATCTGCCGATTTTAAGAATTCCATTCTCAAAAGTCTGTATCAAATGTGGGAAAATGATAAGTTTAGAAGGTCAGCCCCCGCCGGCGGCGAAACTCGCTTGCGTTTTTGGGCAATGAATCGAGAATGTCTGCGCCAACCTGCGAGGCCCGACGGCCAAATCAGCCGGCTCCTGCAGGTTTTTGGAATTCCATTTCCAAAATCTGCCGTTTTTGGGAATTTCGT
>R19__coassemble_55_pt1 | contig 66329 bp, 69 predicted proteins | sample R19__metabat2_high_PE_001 | metagenome-assembled genome bin R19
CAGGGGTATCCTCATAGAGGGAATAAGAAGTCAGCCAGTTGATAGCCGGGAAATGGCGCTCATAGGCAAGCTGTGCATCGAGTCCCCAATAAACCTTGACAATTCGAAGGGTTGCCTGGGAGACGGGCTCAGAGATATCACCGCCGGGCGGCGATACCGCGCCGATTGCGGAAAGGGCGCCTTCGCGGTCATCGGACCCAAGGCACTGGACGCGTCCGGCGCGCTCATAGAACTGCGCGATTCGGGATCCGAGGTAAGCCGGATAGCCCTCCTCACCGGGCATCTCTTCCAAACGTCCGGACATTTCACGGAGTGCCTCTGCCCAACGGGATGTGGAGTCCGCCATAAGTGCGACGGAGTATCCCATGTCGCGGAAGTACTCGGCAATTGTAATACCGGTGTAGACGGATGCCTCACGGGCGGCAACCGGCATATCGGAGGTGTTGGCGATGAGAACGGCACGCTCCATCAGAGAGCGGCCGGTATGCGGGTCGATGAGTTCGGGGAATTCATTCAGTACGTCGGTCATCTCATTGCCGCGCTCGCCGCAGCCGATGTAAATGATAATTTCGGCATCGGCCCATTTGGCGAGCTGATGCTGGGTGATGGTTTTACCGGATCCGAAGGGGCCGGGGATAGCCGCAACGCCGCCTTTTGCAATGGGGAACAGGGCGTCGATGACGCGCTGGCCGGAGATGAGCGGTGTATTGGGGTTGATTTTGGCCTGATACGGACGGCCGACACGGACCGGCCATTTCTGCATAAGGCCGATCTTCTCTTCCTTGCCGTCGTCGGTTTTGAGAACCGCGACGGTGTCGGTTACGGTGTAGTCCCCTTCTGCAATAGAGGAGATGACGCCGCCTTTGCTGCGGGGCGGTACCATAATGCGGTGCTCGACGATTTCCGTCTCCTGGACGGTACCGACGATGTCGCCTGCCGCAACTTTATCTCCGACTTTTACGGACGGCACGAAGTGCCATTTTTTGTCGCGGTCGAGTGCCGGAACCTCGACACCGCGCTTTAAGTTATTTCCGATCTGTTCACGGATTTTTTCCAGCGGGCGCTGGATACCATCATAGATGGTGGTCAGAAGACCCGGCCCGAGCTCAACGCTGAGCGGAGCATCGGTGGATTCTACAGTGGCTCCGGTTCCGATACCGGAAGTCTCCTCGTAGACCTGCACCGAGGCGCGGTCCTCATGCATTTCAATAATTTCACCAATCAGTCTCTCGTCGCCGACACGTACAACGTCGCCCATGTTGGCGTCCCGCATGCCGCTAGCAATGACAAGGGGGCCGGAGACCTTGGTAATTGTTCCTTTGGCCATTGATTTATTCACTCGCCTTTCTGTTTCGGCTGGATTCCTCTAATTGCGGTTATGCGTCAGACAGGATGTCAGAACCGACTGCCTGCTCTACGGACTTGCTGACATTGCGCATGCCAAGTCCCGTATTGCCGTCGCTCCCCGGGATGGGGATGATGGCCGGGAGAGGAAGCTCCCGGTACTGATCCAGTTCCGCTTCCATCTGTGACGCAAGTTTTTCAGTAATATAGATGACGCCGTAGCCGCTTTCGGCCATTTTGTGAATCTTATGCGCGGCATCCTGTGCAGAGTCGCAGGGGAAAATTTCCAGTCCGATTGCGGCAAAGCCATAAATACTGTCCTTGTCACCGATGACTGCAATTTTATACATAGAGCTTTCTCACCCTCTTTCTCATGACGTCTGCCGGCTGATGATTTTTCTTAGCCGAAAGAATAATGCGAACCGAATTGATTTCCGCAGTTCTGGCAACGTAATAGGCGACAACCGGCTCAATGCCGAAGGATTTATACCTTGCATCGCCGACGCAGTCGGTAATGCGGTCATCGGCCCACTTTTCAAAAGCAGAGGTGCTCTCGCGGTATTTTTCCGCCGCTTCTGCGTACTCGGTCCCCTCCAGGTAAGAGAGAACTGCCTCTTCCCCATTCAGCGCCGCCTCTTTCAAGCGATCGGCGCTGACGGAAGAACAGGAGACCAGGGAGCGGTCCAGGAACTCGGCAGATTTGCCGGTCTTGGCACAGCGGAAAGCAATTTTGATGTCCGCGGTCGCCACAAGAATTTCTGCAATCTTTCTCATCAGACTGCTCCCGGTCTCATTTCCGAGAGAGAGCATTTCCTCCATCGTCGCCTTGTCGATGATGGCGTCGGAGATCTGTCCGTTTCCATTTGAGACCAGAACATCGTAGGCCTCTTTGGCCGGCTGCTGCATGCAGTCGGGAAGTTTGCTGAAATCCTTGTTCTCAACAGCAGAGACAACCTTATCGGTGTCGTAGACCGTTGAGTAAGTGTAGAGTCCTTCCGTACTCTGTTTCACCAGAAGATTTTTGAGTGCGGCTTTCAGATTCTGCATATCGTTTCGGATGAGGAGAAGATTGAGTACGCTGACGTCTCCGAGGAGCTCGCTGATGAGATCTTTCGTCTCCTGGAAATGGCGCGCAATGTAGGCCGGATAGTCCATGCCGTCTTCCCATTCGCCCCATCCTTTGTCGCTCAGAATTTGTTTTGCGGCCTCATAGGAGTCCGCTTCAATGAGCTGATCGACATCCGCTTCTGTGAGAAGTGTAAGTTCATTGGCCCTTACGCGCGCCACTGCATAGGCATAGTCTGTATCGCGCCTGCGATTCATAATCATGCACTCCTTTCGTGTCGCGTCGAATCAGGCAAAAATGATTCGAGAGAGTTCGTCTTTAATGTTTTCCCGGTTCTCTGCAACCAATGCGTCAAACGAGCAGTTGATTTCAATTCCTCCATAGGCGAGTACAAAACCGCCGTCGAGGTCCCGCGGCTCTTTCGATACTTTGATGGTTCCGCCCTTAATCTGTTCGTTGACGGTTTTCTCAAAGTCCTTCGGAAGACGGTCGAGATCTTTCTGAGAAAGATACATGACGCCGTCCTCGCTGCGCGCGTACTTTATGACCAGCGCATAGAGCGAGTCGAAGTACTGTTCGTCCGGGAGATTTTTCAGGGTGTTGGTCACATTGTCGATGACCCCGTTGATGAGGTCCACTTTTTCGGCGAGAAGCTGTTTTTTCTCCTCCAGCTCCGAACCGGAAACCGCCGCGTCAATGATTTCCCTGGCCTGGCGCTTGGTGTCCGCCGTAATTTTTTCGACTGCGGCATCTGCCTCCGCCTTTTTGGCTGCGCGGACTGTGTCCGCCTGTTTCTGTGCATCCTGCAGGATGGCGTCGCAGTTAGCAGCAGAGTTCACCTGAATTCTCTCGATGATTTTCTCTAGTCCTGCCATTTACGACCCTCCTTCTAAGATCCTGACTATCTGCGGCTTATGCAGCCTTGTTGATAAGAAGGATGGTGACAAGGAGAGCGAGTACGGCATAGGTCTCAACCATTGCGGCGAAGATGATAGCTTTACCGTTCTGGTCCGGACGTTTGGCTACGATGGAAACGCCGGATGCGGCGGCTCTGCCCTGGGAGATACCGGAATAGAGACCGACGAGCGCGATCGGGATGGAAGCGGCGAGAAGGCCGAGACCCATGGAAGTGCTCATGCCGGCAGAGATTTTGTTCATGATCATGAATGCGGCGAGGAAGCCATAGAGGCCCTGCGTACCGGGGAGAATCTGAAGAATGAGGACTTTACCGAATTTGGAGGGGTCTTCCGTAATGACGCCGCCTGCGGCCTCACCGACGATGCCGACGCCCTTTGCAGAACCAATGCCGGAAAACGTTGCAGCGACTGCCGCTCCTAAAATTGCAAAGAAAATACCTAATGACATGTTAGTTTTCCTCCTTAAATTTAAATGACTTCGAGTTGACCTGAAGAGGCCGGAACGGTTCGCCGCCGCCCTCGTAGAACTTCGAAAAGAACTCAACGTACTGAAGTCGGTTGGCATGAACATACGCACCGATAAGGTTGATTGCAATATTGACCGTATGTCCGATAATGAAGATCAGAATAAAGAAGAACCAGTTTCCGCCTAACGGGGTTGCGCCCAGCTGATTGATAACCGAAGCAATGACGCCCGTGCAGAGACCGAGTGCCAGCAGACGGGCATAGGAGAGGATATCGCCGAGATATCCGGATGCCGCGTTGTAGACGCCGTAGAGTCCGCTGAGAGCTGAGGTCAGACATTTGCTGACCGGCTTGTGGTCGTGGATGGCCTCAAGTACGGGGCACAGCCAGACCAGAGCAAACCCTGCCGCCAGAAGAATATAGAATATGCTGGCATTGTTGGTCAGAAAATCGTAAATGGGCTGCGTGTGGTTGAACGGGTCCGTTTTTCCGGGGACGTCGATGAGGGCGTCGCCTTCGATAAAGGTGTTGATAACCGGGAAAATGCCGACAAGGATCAGCAGATACGGGACATTTTCAACGATTCCGTTAAACCCATTGTGATTCCGGAAGTTCTTGTAGATGTTGATGCAGAGGCCGAAGAACAGATGCAGGATTCCAATGGTAAAGCAGAGCATGAGGAATCTTGTAATATTGTTGTACGCAAGCGGTTCAAACCAATAGATGTGGTGCGCCGAGAAGAAGTCCGTCGGATTGTTGTTCCGAAGACCGTTGGCCACCCACTTCGGCAGGTCGCCGAACCAGCTGTTCTGCAGCCATCCCCAGATGGTGGTGGCAATGCCGCAGCCCAGTCCGTAGTTCAGGGTGTTGCGCTTTCGGGTTTCTGCATTTTTGTATTTGATTTTGAGGATAAGACAGATAACTGTCATAACCAGACCATACCCGGCATCTCCGAGCATGAGGCCGAAAAGGCAGAAATAAAAGACCGACATAAACGGGTTCGGGTCCACGTCTCCTTTGCCAGGCAGCGAGTACATTTCGGTGATACTCTCCATGGTGGCGGGATACGCTTTTTCTTTCAGCTGAACCGGAACATTTTCGTCTTCTGCGTCCGTCTCTGTGATGGAGACCGCCGCATCATACTTACTCTCCAGTTTTTTCTTCAGCTTTTCCGCCTCTTTTTCCGGCGCATAACCGGTGAGAACAAACACATTCTCATCCATGAGGATGTTCTCAAACGCCTCATATTTGTCGATGCGCATGGTAAAGTAGTCGGCCAGAAAACGGATATGCTCCCGTTCGTCGGCTTTTTCCCGGATCATCGATTCCTGTTCCTCGATTTTCCGTCTGCATTCCTCAGTGTGTTTCTGAAGGTCGGCAATCTGTTCACGCGGAAGACGTTTGGACGGGTCCGAAACTGCTGTAAACCCGATGGTGCGCAGAGCCTGTTCCAACGCCGCCGCATCCTGCTTGCCGCACATGGCAACCAGGCAGGTTTGGTTTTTGTCCGAAGAGACGATTTCGATTTCCGCGTCCAGGTCCGGATTGGTCTCGGCGAGCTTCTCGAGTATCATGCCGCGGTCGAGCGGTTCTGAGATACTGCCGATGAAGACCGTTGTATAAGCGGTTCCGCGCGTTGCGGTTGGAATGTCAAGGGACTCCCAAGGTTTCAGCTGGTCCGCAAGGACTTCACTCCGGACAATTTCCGCTCGCAGGTCCTGAATTTTCTTTGCCGCGCCGTTGACAGCGTAGCATTCTGCCATATAGGCATCGACCTTTTTGGACTGCTCCAGGAATTCGCTCATTGTGAGTTCACGGCGCGGCGTAAGTGCCTTGGCAATGCCTCCCTTTTCCGGAACATAGGCATTGAGCGTCTCATCCGCTTTTTCCGCATAGTCACGGAATTTGGTGAGCTGGCTGACCATGGAGCCGGTGGACATCGTATAAAAATGACCGGATTCCAGCTGTTCGGTCAGCATGTCATCAATCTGTACGTCGCCGCAGCGCTGAACATAGTCGATGATTTCCTTGCTCTCCGTGAGCATGGCGAGGATTTCGATGCGTTTCATCTTCAGAATTGCCATTCAGAATACACCTCCTTTTCAAAGATTATCATTGGTTATGGAATAATGTACTGAATGACGGCTGCCAGCGCGGCCTCCTGCCGTGCCTCGGCCTGCTGCTTCAGGGAAGCGCATTCAGATGCCGCCTTCTCCCGGGCATCCCGGTAGATTTCGTCAGCTTTCTTCCTCGCCTCGCCAAGGATCCGGGTTTTCTCCTTTTCGGCATCGGCAATTGCAGCTTCCGCCTCGGCTTTCGCCTCGTTTTCCGCTGCCTCGACTATTTCAGCCGCTTTATTGCGGGCTGCCGTCTCCTTGTCGGCGGTATCCTTCTCGGCACGAAGAACCTCCTGGATCATCTCATTGGCCATATACAATTCTCATCTCCTTCTGCAGATAGATTTGTCCTGAAATTCATCCACCGCAAAATGGATGATTTTCAAAGTCAACTCATTATAACAATGAATTTGACAGTTTTCAACAAAAGGACGGGCTTTACGCGTCTGATTTTTATGTCTTTTTTTTGACAGCACCTGTCAGATTTGCTACGTTTCTAACAATGTGCCCAATAATATTACATTTATGAAAACAACTTTTCTCACTTTTTCATTTCAGGAAAAGATTCTCCGCATTTCGACTCAATATCGGCAGAAGGTCCGCTCGGCCTGGTCAAAAGAGCCGAAAGGCTCCTGCAAAACCTTGCACGAGCACATGAAGACAGTTTTTTCACATTTTTTATGAATTTCCACAGTTGTATCTTTCGTTTTACTGTGTTAAAATACCCCCGCGTTTATGAAATAAACGTAAAATCCTTATCACAAATGAATCCTTGTTTGAATCCGACGGAGACGAAGCAAAACCGTTTCCACTATTGGGGGTAACACCATGACAGCAGACATTCCTGAGAATTCCGGCTATACCAATATTCCGTACGGCAAGTTCGGCATCATTGCCATGAAAGGTACGGAAGAGTTCGCCAAGAAAATCGACCAGTACATTGTCAAATGGCGTGAGGAAAACGTTGCAAACTCCGGTGAACAGCTGAACATCGAGGGCTACTCCAAAGAGAGCTACTTAATTAACTACTATGCACCTCGTTTCGGCACCGGCGAAGCCAAAGCTGTTCTGAATGAGACGGTTCGCGGTTCCGACATCTTCATTATCTGTGACGTCTTCAACTATTCCGTTCAGTATAAAATGTATAATCAGATGGTGCCCATGAGCCCGGACGACCATTACTGCGACTTAAAACGCATTATCAGCGCCGTCAGCGGCAAAGCACGCCGCATTACTGTCGTAATGCCCATGCTCTATGAGGGCCGTCAGCACCGCAGAGCCGCCCGTGAGTCCCTCGACTGCGCAATGGCACTGCAGGAGCTCGTCTCTATGGGTGTTGACTCCATCATCACACTGGACGCCCACGACCCGCGGGTCGGCAACAGCATTCCGTTCAACGGTCTGGAAAACATCTCCCCCATTTATCAGATGATCAAGGCTCTCACCCGCAGCAACCCCGACCTGAAGATTGACCCGGATCACCTTATGGTTGTCTCCCCTGACGAGGGCGGAATGGGCAGAGCCATCAACTTTGCCACTGCACTCGGCGTAGAGCTCGGCATGTTCTATAAACGCCGCGACTATACCCGTATTGTCGACGGCCGCAACCCCATCCTCGCCCATGAGTTCCTCGGCTCCAATATCCAGGGCAAAGATGTCATTGTCGTAGACGACATGATCTCCTCCGGCGACTCCATGCTCGAAGTAGCCGGCAAGCTGAAAGACCTCGGTGCAAACAAAATCTATGTCTGCTGCTCCTTCGGTCTGTTCTGCAACGGTCTCGGCTCATTCGACATAGCCTATCAGAAAGGGCTTATCGCCGATGTCTATACCACCAACACCATTTATCAGACGCCGGAGCTCCTCTCCCGCCCCTGGTATCAGAGCGTTGACATGTCCAAGTTCCTGGCCTACATTCTGGACGCCATCAACCACGATGTCTCCATCGGCCGTCTCCTGGACCCGTCGGAAAAAATCAATCTTCTCCTCGAGAAACACAAAGGTTCCCTCGGCGCTGAAGGCTGAGAGAAAAGAACTTAAGATAATCGAAAACGACGATCTGCCCAACCGGGCAGGTCGTCGTTTTTGGTTTTGTTAAGAACGAATTTATTATTTCGTCATCTCCAGCAGATCTGCCTCGGAGAGCACCGGGACCCCAAGTTCATTGGCCTTGGTGAGCTTGCTTCCCGCTTTTTCGCCCGCCACGAGATAGGAAGTCTTCCTGGAGACCGATCCAGTCACTTTTCCGCCCAGAGATTCAATGAGCGCCGCTGCGTCGCTCCGTTTCATGGTTGGAAGCGTGCCGGTCAGGACGAAGGTTTTACCCGCGAATCGATCGTCTTGCGCATTGCCCGCCGAAGCGGCCTCCATATTCAGGCCGAGCTCGGCGAAGGTTTTCACCATCTGTCGGGAGCTCTCCTGGGCGAAGAAGGAGACGAGGCTTTTGGCCATGATTTCGCCGAACCCATCTATGGACTGGTAATCCTGCAAAGAGGCATTCATAACCGCTTCCATGGTGCCGAAGTGCCCGGCGACCTGCTTGGAGGCCTTTTCCCCGATATGGCGGATGCCAAAAGCATAGATCAGGCGATAGAGATCGTTCTGTTTGGATTTCTCTATGGCCGCCATAATATTGGCCGCCGATTTGGCGCCCATGCGGTCCAGAGAGGCAATCTGCTCCGCCTGCAGGCGGTAGATGTCTTCCGGATGGCGGACAAAGCCGCGGTCCACCAGCGCCGTCAGTACGGCTTCGCCGAGCCCATCGATATCCATGGCTCCTTTGGAGCAGAAGTGGATCAGAATGCGCAGAAGCTGGGCCGGGCACTCGGGGTTGGTGCAGCGGACAGCCGCCTCCCCCTCTTCCCGGGAGACCGGTGCCCCGCAGGAGGGGCAGACGGTCGGCATTTGAAACGGAGTACTGCTTCTGCGTCGAACCACTTCCGCGACTTCCGGAATAATATCGCCGGCCTTGCGGATGCGGATGGTGTCGCCGATATTGATGCCCCTTTCGTTGATATAATCCTGATTGTGAAGCGTCGCCCGTGAAATCATGGACCCCGCCACGAGCACCGGTTCAAAGACCGCAGTCGGGGTCAGGACACCGGTCCGACCAACTGCTACTTCAATGTCGGTAACGGTAGTCTCTTTCTCCTCCGGAGGGTACTTGAAAGCAATGGCCCAGCGTGGGAATTTTGCCGTGCTTCCCATCTCTGCGCGAAGGGCAAGGTCGTCCGCCTTCAGGACGGCACCGTCGATATCAAACGGAAGGGTATAACGGACCGAGCCGATGTGGGAAACCTCTTCCTCCGCTTCCCCGATATTGTCACAAAGTTTACAGGATGGAATGATGTGGAAACCCAGCTTTTCCACGTACTCCAGAGACTGCTTGTGGGAAGTGAGAGTCTCCGGCCCGTCATACTGCTGGATGTTGAAGACAAAGATGTCCAGCCGGCGGCGTCTGGTCACCGCCGGATCTTTCTGCCGCAGAGAACCGGCCGCCGCATTGCGCGGATTCCGAAATGTCTTTTCGCCTCGGAGCTCCTGTTCCCGTACGAGATCCAAAAATACGGCGCGCGGCATATAGACCTCCCCGCGCACTTCCAGAAACGCGATAGAAGGGTCAATTCGCATGGGAATGGACTGGATGGTGCGGAGATTCTCCGTGATATCCTCCCCGGTGTCCCCGTCTCCCCGGGTCGATCCACGGGTAAAGACGCCATTGGTATACTCCAAAGACACGGAAAGTCCGTCAATTTTTGGTTCCACGGCAAAGCGTGCGTCTGGCATGCGCTCTTTGACATGGCCCGCATATTCCTCCAGTTCGGAGAAGTCGAATGCATCTTCCAGACTTTCCATACGGACCCGGTGGGGCACCGGGGCAAAGCTGGCGTTTGGACGGCCGCCCACATGCTGTGTCGGGGAGTCGGGCGTCACCAGTTCCGGGTACTGTTTTTCCAAAGCCTTGAGTTCATTGTTGAGTGCATCGTATTCATAGTCCTCAATAGCCGGAGCATCTTCGTTGTAATAGAGATTGCTGTATTCATTCAGCTGTCTGCGAAGTTCTTCGATGCGTTTTTCCGCATCCTGTTTTGCGAGCGCCATATCTGCCTCCTGCATGGTATTTTTCAGAATTCGGCATATATTTTACCATAGATTTTTGAAAAAAGAGAGAGAACAGACAATCATCATTTGTCAATATTGACTTTTTTTCTTTTCTCAAATACAATGGTGGCAGTTAGAGAAAAAACCGCATAACTGCAAGGAGAATTCAGCTTATGGCAGACGAGAATTATGAGTACAATCCAGACATTGTCACCGTCTCCGACGACGACGGCAATGAGCATGTATTCGAAGTCCTCGACCGAATCGAAGACGACGATGACAAGCGCTACGTAGCACTGACGCCGTCATACAATATCAACGACCCGGAATCTCTCCTTGAAGAGAGCGCTGAGCTCATCGTTCTCCGTGTGGAAGAAGACGAGGACGGCGAAACCTATCTCTACCCCATTGAGGACGAAGACGAATTTGACCGCATCAGCGGCATCTTCGAAGACCGTCTCTCCGGCTTCTACGATATTGAAGACGAGGACGACATCGAATCCTGAAAATCAAATACTTTGCCTGCCGAGTTCGACACCCTCGGACGATCTTAACCCAACACTCTTTAAAAAGGGAGTCTAACTCGAATGCGGAATGCAGACCTCCCCGCACCTCGTGCGGGAAGAAGGGAGCTGGAAACGGACGGAGGACACCCACCTGCTTATTGCAGGTTATCATTCACCGACACCGGCTCGGCGGGTTTTCTTCAATTCTATCGCCAACCAACGATCTGTCCAAATAGCAGACCGTTGTTTTTTCTTTTCATTCGAGCATGAGCGAAATTCCCAGGAAGTACTAAAGCCGCTGCAGAAAACGCATTCTGCAGCGGCTTATCCTGTTTTATTTTTTCTTCGGATGGAGTTTTACCTTAACCCGGACAGGCTGTTTGGCCGGCTGCTCCGGTTCCGCCGCATCGCCCTGCGGCGCCTGGGGCTCTGCAGGAGAGGACTTCTTCTCCGGTTCCGTCTTCGGCTCCTCGACCTCGACAGAGATTTCGTCGGAGTGGGAGACCGCCTCCATGACAGCCTTGTAAATAGCTGCAACCGCATCGTCATAGATGCCGTCATCCTCCTCCGCCGACTTGCGGCTGCTGGCAATGGCCTCATCGGCCCTGCTCATAGCGCGGGCAACGTCATTTTCGTACTCGATGGCCTCCGGCTCCGGCTGTGGAACCGCGGGCTCCGGTTCAGAAGGTTCTTTTTCCGGTGCCTCGTCCTCCAGAGAGAGGTTGGCGTCTTTCAACACTCGATCGAGCCCGAAATCGGGAATGGAATCGGTCTCCCTGGCAGGAGAGGAGTTCTGCATGGCGGCCGTCTCAACCGGCTGCGCCGGAGCGGGACGTTCCGCAGCGCGGTCCAGAGCATCTTCCAGTTCTGCAATGCGCTTCTTCAGCTCCCGGTTTTCCTTCTGAATGGTCTCGATGTAGTCCATAACCTCTTTTCGGTCAAAGCCTCGAAAAGAGGTCTTCAGGAGAATATCATCACTCAATGTTTTCTCGCCTTTCCTGTCAGGATTTTCTGCATGAAATGATCCATGTCCTTGAATACGTCGACTTTGTCGATATCATTGTGAATTTCGTGACGGCTGCCGCGGTAAAGTTTGACAGAGACCTTCTTATGGCCGCTCTTCCGGTACAGCCGGACCGTCTTCTTTACGCCCTTTCCATAGGTGCCGACCGGGTCCCCTGTGCCGGAAATAAAGAATATCGGCAGATTTTTCGGGCAGTTTTCAATAACTGCGTCGGAAAAGATGTACTGGTTCAGGGTCAGCAAGTCGGAAAAGCCTTGGTTGCTGAACAGGAAGCCGCAGAGCGGATCTCTGACATAGACTCTGACATTTTCCTGGTCTTTTGAGAGCCAGTCAAAGGAAGTGTAATGACGGGTTCTGGCATTATAGGTGGAAAAAGCCAGTTTGTTCAGAAGAACACCGGGATCTTTTGCATGCCGTTTGCAGATGGCATCTGCGAGTTTCACCGCAAACCCGGCAGCGGGATTCGGTCCGGCAGTGCCGCATATGATGGCTCCGTCCAGGCCCTCGCCGTATTCACTCAGATAGACGCGGGACAGAAAGGAGCCCATGGAGTGTCCGAACAGGAAGAACGGCTGCCCCGGGAATTCCGTCTTGGCCAGGTCGGTCAGCTGCTTCATATCTTTGACAAAGACTGCCCCGTTTCGGTTTTCCGTGCCGAAATAGCCCAGCGGGTACTTCTGATTGACCGATTTTCCATGGCCGAGGTGGTCATTGCCATAAACCGCATAGCCCTGCTCTGCAAAATAGCGCGCCATGCTGTCATAACGGTCTATGTACTCCGCCATGCCGTGGACGAACTGGATAACCGCCTTCGGGGGTTTCCCCTTTGGTTTCCAGGATATGGCATGGATGTCACAGTCCCCCGCCGCAGAGGGAAACAGGAATTCTTCTTTGATGACAGCCATTTTCGCTCCTCCTTTTCTGAAATACACGGACAGATACTTCTTTAATATTATGGGAATTTGCTGGGAGTGTCAAATGCTTCTGCCGGCGCCGTTTGCTTTTCCATTATCCTTAGTATATAATCCTTGTGCAAAAAATATTGAAAGGAAGCGGATGGTCTTGCTCCTCGTCGCAGATATCGGCAACACCAACCTCACCGTCGGTGCGTATCGCGGAGATTCTCTGCTCTTTGTCTCCCGTCTTGCTACAGACCGGTTTGCCACAGCAGACCGCATTGCCATAGATCTCCGAAGCCTGTTTTCTCTGCACGGGCTGGAAGCACAGCACTTTGAAGGGGCTGCAATCAGCTCGGTTGTTCCCGAGCTCACCCATGCAGTACGGGAAGCTGTCCAGACCATTACCGGCACACGCCCCATCGTCATCGGCCCGGGCGTACGGACCGGCCTCAACATCCGCATCGACGACCCCGCCGGCCTCGGCGCAGATCTCGTCGCCACCGCCGTCGCAGCAAAAGCGCTTTACCCCCTTCCATGTCTAATTCTGGATCTCGGCACGGCCACCAAGGTCAGCGCGCTTGACGAAAACGGCGCTTTTCTCGGCTGCAGCATTGCCCCCGGCGTCAAGCTTTCCCTAAACGCACTCTCGCAGGGTGCCTCTCAGCTGCCCTCCATCAGTCTGAAACCGCCAGGGCATGCCATCGGCACCAACACCCTGGACAGCATGAACGCCGGCATCCTCTACGGCACCGTCGACATGCTTGACGGCATGTGCAGCCGCTTTGAGGCAGAGCTCCGCAGCCCGGTCCGCTCTATCGTCGCCACCGGCGGCCTCAGTTTTCTCACGGAATCCTGCCGGCATAAAATCATTCTCTCCAAAGATCTGGCGCTGCAGGGGCTGAAACTGATTTACGAAAAAAACAGATAAATGGAGACGGTATCCAATGAATCAAACGAATTCCAAACATAAACTTCAGCTCACCAGGGAAATAGTTCTCTATCTTGTCTTCGGCGTCCTCACCACAGTTGTCAGCTGGGGGACCTACATTCTTTTTGCTAATGACCGTTTCTGCGGATTCGGCATCACCCTGAGCAAGGTCCTCTCCTGGATCTGCGCCGTGCTCTTCGCCTTCTTCACCAACAAGTCCTGGGTTTTCCAGTCCCACAGCTGGAGACCGGCCGTCTTCTTCCGGGAACTGGTCTCCTTTTTCGGTGCACGCGCCATCACAGGTGCTCTGGAAATTTTCGGCACCCCTGCCCTCGTCCGGGCCGGCGTCAACCAGAAGCTGTTTGGTACAAAGGGCATGCTGGCAAATATCCTGGTTTCCATTATTGTGGTCATCCTGAACTATGTTTTCAGCAAACTCCTTGTGTTCACCAAGAAAAAAAGACGCCCGGTCAACACCGCATTTTCGGTCAAAACCACAAAAAACGGGTTCAGCGTAAACAAGTAATTCCTGACACTTTGGACTGCAGTTAATAAGACTGCAGCCCTTTTCTTTTTTATCCAATTCAGGTAGACTACAAATACAGTCTATTGATAAAAGGGGAGGTACTGCCGGTGCAGGATTTCTTTTCCAGAAAAAATATAAAAAAAATACTGCTCATTGCCCTGGCCATCATTATCATGTATCTGGGGCTTCAGAATATCACTTCCGTCTGGCATATGTTCCTGAAAATCTGGAAACTTATTTTGCCCTTTGTCCTGGGCGGATGTATAGCTTTCATCATCAACGTCCCGATGAAAGACATCGAGACCAAAATATTCCGCAAACCGTTCAAAGGACGGCGCGTCATCTCCTGTCTCCTGACGATACTCATTATTCTGGGGCTGATTGCACTGGCTCTTTCAGTAGTCATTCCGAAACTTGTCGAGACCGGCAAAGAGATTATGAAGGACTATCAGGCCATGGGCGGTTCCCTGGAGGGTGTTCAGCAATGGGTCGTCAGACGTTTCCCAACCTCGGAGGAATATCTCCATCGGCTGAACCTGAGCTATGAAAAGCTGTTATCCTATATTTCCAATCTGTTCCAGGGCAAGTACCGCGCCAGTCTTATCCATAACGCAAGAAGCATTGTCACCTCCGCTGCACAGAAAGTAGCCGATTTCTTCATCGGCTGTGTCTTTTCCATCTATGTCCTGATGCAGAAGGAGAAGCTCGGACGGCAGAACCGACAGATCGTCTATGCACTCTCCAATGAGAAACACGCCGACCGCATCATGGAGATCGGCTCTCTGACCTATACCACTTTTTCCAACTTTATCCGCGGGCAGGTCCTGGAGGCCTGCATTCTTGGCCTCATGTTCTTCGTCACGCTGAGTCTGTTCCGCATGCCCTATGCACTCCTCATTTCAATCGTCATTACATTTACAGCTCTCATTCCCATCTTCGGTGCCTTTCTCGGAGCCGCGGTCGGATTCCTGCTGATTCTAATCCAGAGCCCGAAAGATGCCTTTCTGTTTCTGGTCCTGTTTATTGTTTTGCAGCAGATCGAGGGCAAGCTGGTCTATCCGCATGTCGTCGGAAACTCTGTGGGACTCCCGTCTATCTGGGTCCTGTTTGCAATCACGGTCGGCGCACAGATCAACGGCATCGTCGGTATGGTTCTCGCCGTCCCGCTCTGCTCCGTTCTCTATGTGCTTTTACGTGAATTTGTCTACGGCAGGCTGAAGAAGAAAAAAGTCTCGCCGGAGAAATATCAAAATCCCCCCGCTCCGCCGGAGCCGCTCCCGCAGGAGGAGAGCCCCGAAGAAGTCCGGGAAGAGGAAGCGCCCCTGGAAGAAGCGCGCGCCGAAGAGGAGACGCGTGAACACCGGGAATTCCTCCAGGAGGAGAAGGAGAAACGCCGTGAAAAACGCAGTGCCTTCTGGAATCGCCTGAAGAAAAAGAAATAGTACGAAAAAACAACGGCCGCTCCGATACGAGTTGGCCGTCGTTTTTTCTGCTCCGGTGTGGTACACTCTTTCGGAACACTATCAAATCAGAGGTGCAGTATGGGCAAGTACAAAAACGATATTCGAGACGGTCTTCGAGACGCGATCCCTATCACACTGGGCTATTTTGCAGTGGCGCTCTCCCTCGGCATAGAAGGAAAAGCAGCCGGTCTGACGCCGTGGCAGGGCTTTGCCGCCAGCTTTCTGACACTGACATCCAGCGGGGAATTTGCAGGTTTTACCTTGATAGAACAGAATGCTCTTTACCTGGAAATGCTCCTCATGACGCTGGTGGTCAACGCGCGATACCTCCTCATGGGTGCCTCCCTGAGTCAGAAACTGGCTCCGAACACACCGGTCTGGCAGCGGCTTCTGATCGGCTGGGGCGTGACGGACGAGATCTTCGGCGTCTCTGTTGCGCGTGAGACCCCAATTACAGTCTATTACAGTCTGGCCGTCATTCTGCCGAGCGCCATCGGATGGTCCGGAGGAACTGCTCTCGGCATTCTGATGGGACAGCTCCTGCCCGCCCGTGTGGTCCAGGCCCTGAGCGTTGCACTCTTCGGGATGTTCCTCGCGGTCATTATGCCCCCGGCGCGGAAGAACCGTGTCCTGCTCATACTGATCCTGCTCTCATTCGGTCTCAGCTATCTGTTTGCTGAAGTTCATCCGCTGTCGCGGATTTCCTATGGAAATCGCATCATCCTGCTCACGGTCGTTCTGTCTGCGGGTGCAGCACTTCTGTTCCCGGTCCGGGAGGAAACGGAGGAAAATCATGAGGCATAATGTCTGGCTGTATATCCTTGTCATGTTCCTTGCCACCTACGCGGTACGCATTCTGCCGCTGACTCTGATCCGCCGGCCCATCACCAACCGCTTTGTGAAATCGTTTTTATACTATGTGCCCTATGTCTCCCTGGCTGTCATGACCTTTCCCGCCATTCTCACGGCCTCCGGATCGGTCTGGGCCGGAGCGGCCGCGCTGGCCGCAGGCCTCCTGGCCGCCTACTTCGGCGCCGGTCTGTTTCCCACCGCCATCCTGTGCTGCCTGATCGTCTTCGGCTGCTCGTATCTGCCGATCTAGTGTGGTAAAATAATCTCATTCTATTCTCTCGAGGTGTTCTTATGAACGAAACCGGCCCAAAGCCCAATGCAAAAGCCCTGCTCCCCATCCTGGTTTTTCTGGTGCTGTATCTCGGAATCGGTATCTTTTTTGAATATATTCATCCCATAAAAGGGCAGATGGGCTTCTATGTCATGTCCGTCGTTCTGGCCTTTACCATTGCGCTGATTGTCGCTTTTCTTCAAAACCGAGCTGTCTCATTTGAGGAAAAAATCCATATCTGCGCAAAAGGCATCGGGGACGACAACATCACCATTATGCTGTTCATCTTCCTGTTCGCCGGCATGTTCAGCGGCATTGCACAGGCAGCCGGCGGTGCGGAGAGCACGGCGAACCTGCTGCTCAGCATTCTGCCCGACAGTTTTACGGTCCCCGGTCTGTTTCTGATTGCCTGTCTGATCTCCATGGCCATGGGTACCAGCGTCGGGACCATCTCGGTCCTGGTCCCCATCTCCACGTCCCTCGCCCACAGTGCCCATCTGAACCTCGCCTTCTGCACGGCAGTCATTGTAGGCGGCGCCATGTTCGGCGACAACCTCTCGTTCATTTCGGACACCACCATTGCGGCCACCAAGACCCAGGGCGTGGAGATGAAAGACAAGTTCCGGACCAACTTTAAGATCGCACTGCCCGCCGCACTGCTCACGCTGGTCATCCTCATTGTCTATTCCAGCACCCACGCGCACCGCGGCATCGGCGGCTTTACCTATAATATCTGGCAGTCCATCCCCTATTTTGCCGTGCTAATTGCATCCTTGTTCGGGCTCAACGTGCTTCTGGTGCTCGGCTCCGGTACTGTTCTCTTCTTCATCGTCGGGCTCTGCACCCGATCACTGGCCTTTGCCACGGCACTGACTTCCATGGGAGACGGCATGACAGACATGTTTGAGACCATGATCGTCACCATTCTGGTGGCATCCATTGGTGCACTGATTAAGTCGTACGGCGGCTTCGAGTCCATTCTTCAGTTCATCCGAAAACACTCCCGAGGAAAACGCGGAGGCATGTTCGGCATTGCAGCACTTACAGCTCTGCTGGATATCGCGGCGGCCAACAACACGGTGGCCATTGTCCTCGCGGGCCCCATCGCCATGCAGATCTCCGATAAGTTTCACATCGACGGCAAGCAGACAGCTTCCCTGCTTGACACCGTCTCCTGCATCTTCCAAGGGCTGATCCCATATGGGGCACAGCTTCTGGTGGCGGCCGGGCTTGCAAAAATTTCCAGCATTTCCATCATGCCATATCTGTATTACCAGTTCCTGCTGGCCGGCTGTGTACTGATCTCCATCCTCTTCGGCGGAAAAGTATCTGCTAAGAAGCAGTCAGATTGAGGCATTCCGCATGGAACAGGATCAAAAAGAAAATCTCGAGGTCAAAAGTCTCTATCGTCTCTTTGCAACGCTGGCTCTGATTCTTTTGATTCTGGCCGGTGCTCTGACCTACCTGAGCAATGCCATAGACTTTGACACCATTGCAAAACCGTTCAACACCCTGAGCGCCGATGCACGCAGTCAGCTCTCCGATCTGAAATTTGGGAAAAAAGTCTCGGAGAAAATGCCCGGCTCCGCCTCGGCCTCCGAGCAAATCCGGCGCATTGTCTCCGCGGACACAGAAAAAACCCGCAATGTCACAGGCGTCAAAAAAGATGCCCTTGAAAAAGCACAGAAGCAGACCGAGAAGAAGGGGCCCATCCGGCTGATCGGCAAAGCGCAGATCTATTACATTGAATTCAAGCTTCTCATCGAAAAACTGGAACGGCTCATCGAGCAGATTCCATACAAACCGGTCATCGTTCTAATTATCTGGCTGCTGTTTTTCCTGAAGGGCTTCTTTTCCATCACGCCCATCTCTTTCACCTGTTTTCTGAGCGGACTCATCTTCCCGTTTTGGGCCGCTCTGCTCATCAATCTGGTCGGCATCGTCTATATCTTCACCGTGAAATACCGAAAAGGGGCGAAGTCCGAAAAGAACACGATTCACAAGTATGCCACGAAATGGAAGCGTCTCGGCGTTCTCATTGAGGACTCGGAGCGCGGAAACGGGACCGGAAACCCCGGGTTGCTGTTCCTTCTCCGTCTGGCCCCCTCCATTCCCCTGAACCCGGTCAGTCAGCTCTACGGCTACATGGGGTTTCAGTACCACTGGTACCTCACGGTCTCCCTGATCGGCTACTCCATCAAGCTCATCACATTTACCGCCATCGGCAGCAATCTGAGCAATCCATTCTCGCTGAAATTCATTGCGCCCATTCTTATCATCCTGTATCTGTCGGGAATTACAATGGCAATTCTCTCCATCATCTACCGTCGAAAACTCTCTCTCATGACAGAGCCGGCGGAGACCTATTAGACAGAAAAAGACACGGAATGCCGAAAAGACGTTCCGTGTCTTTTTATTGGGATTCTTGCCAGCTGCAGTAAAAATATTGCGGCTGACGGCGAAGACAAACATACGGCGTAAGGTTCCAAACGGCAGTACCCGCGGGGATAGCAAACGCGGATTCCTGCGAAACCGAAAAGCAGCCGCTCCTTTTCCGATTCGATTCTTCTCTCCCTCATGCGACAAAGCACATTTCATACAGCTTCCCTGAGATAGCATTCGGCAGGCTGAATGCAGTGGGAGTGAAGTCGAACTTTCCTGGCTGCAGGGCCCGGGATACAGGCCGGCCAATGAATGTCTTTCACATTCCAGAGCGCAAACCTTGCATGGAAACGAAATTCGTCTCGTTTTTGCGTTCAATACTGAAGACCCAAAAAGCGGCCGAAAAGTTGAAAAAATTTCAGTTATTTTTTAAGATTGTTTATTTTTTATAGCACGGCCTGTGTACGAGCACAGCCATTTTGTAATTTCATGCAATTGAGCTCCTGTAGGGAAGCAAAACCTGACAATCGGTTCCCTCACCAAGATGGCTCTCTACAGAGACGCTGCCGCCGTGCATCTCGACGATCCAGCGGACGATGGAGAGACCGAGACCGGATCCGCTGCGGTCCCTGGCGCGGTCGGCCCGGTAGAACCGCTCAAAGGCGTGGGACGCCTCCTCTTCTGTCATACCAATTCCGTCATCTGATACGTGAATGAGTATAGCATCTGGCGTCTGTTCCGCCCGCAGACACACGTGGCCGCCTTTTTCTCCGTACTTAATTCCATTCTCCACCAGGTTCAGCAGTACCTCGGTAAAGAGGCTCTGATCCACCTGTACCATCGTTCCGGAAGGGATTTCACTGATCAGATGGATATCCGCCTCTCCGGCACGGCTTTCCAGCACCGCACAGACCGAGTCCGCCATATCCGAGAGATCCATCTCCTCCGGCCCAAAATGCAGCCGTCCCTCGTAGCCGCGGGTCAGAGTCAGCAGCTGAGAGATCAGGTTTTTCATACGGCCTGCCTCGGCCTGAATGGCCTCGAGATCTTTCCGGGCATCCTCATTCAGGGGCGTCTCCAGAGCGTCACCGGCGCTCAGCGCAATAACGGTAACCGGGGTGCGCAGCTCGTGGGAGGCATCGGAGGTAAACTGCCGCTCCCGCTGAAACGAATCTTCCAGGGAATCGAGCATGGCGTTGAAGTTGTTGGTCAGAGTCCCGACCTCGTCCTTCGATTTGGCCGGCGGAAGGCGCTTCGTCAGGTCACCACCCTTTGCAATGGCCGTAGTGGTGTCCGAGACCGCGCGAACCGGCCGGATGGATCGATGCGCAATCCACCAGGCCCCGAGCGCACCGAGAAGGAGGTAGGAAGGAAGGATAACGGTGAAATAGCGAGCCAGCTGCTTCGCCGTATCATTCCAATAATTGACCGTACCGGCCGCCTTCACCGTGAGCCTGCGCCCGCCGAAAACTGCTGTGCCTTTCCGAACAATCCAGCGGTCTCCCGAAGCAGATCCAGAGTCGACGCCGGACAGCAGTCTCCCGTTCTCATCATAGACCCCGACGTAATAGCCCTGCTGATCAAAATCTTCCAGCAGTTCCTGGTAATCGTCCGCATCCGGATCGTCCTTTTCCTGATCCTCATCGGCGATATCCGTCTGTGCCTGAGCCACGATAGCCTCAAGTCGGTTTTCCATAGAAGTGCGGACTGCCTGTGTGGCGGACCGATAGAGAACCGGGATAAATATGGCAAGCATCAGGACCGAAAGAGCCGTATAGAGCAGAGTCATTCTCGCAGTCAGTTTCATTTCATTCTACCCTCATCACATAGCCGACGCCGCGCACGGTATGGATGAGCGGCGGCGAAAAGTTCCGGTCGATCTTGTTTCGGAGATAGCGGATATAGACATCGACGATATTGGAGTCGGAATCGAAGTCAAAATTCCAGACGTGGTCGGCAATCTGCGTCCGGCTGACAACGATGCCCTGATTGCGCATCAGATATTCGAGCAGCGCATATTCACGTGAGGTAAGGGAGATCTCCTTCCCTGCCCGCTTTACAATATGGCCTGCGGTATCCATCGTCAGGTCCGCCGCCTGCAGAAGCGGGACCTTGGTCTCTCCGCTGCGGCGCAGCATGGCCCGGATCCGGGCAAACAGCTCCTCAAAGGAAAACGGCTTCACGAGATAATCATCTGCGCCGGCATCTAATCCCTTCACGCGATCCGAAACTGCATCGCGCGCGGTGAGCATCAGCACAGGGGTCGTGTAGCCGTCGGACCGATATTGGCGAAGGATCTGGATTCCATCCATCTTCGGCAGCATCCAGTCCAGAATAACGCAGTCGTAGTCGGCTGCCTCCAGGTAGTCCATTGCCTCCTCGCCATCAAAACAGCCGTCGACGGCATAGTCGGCCTCTTTCAGTTTTTTCACTAGTACACGGTGAAGGGAGCGGTCGTCTTCTGCCAGCAGAATTCGCATCGAAATTCACCTCGTGTTCAGTATACCATACATACTGTATGTCAAAAATGAGAAGCATATGAGAAAGAAAAATTCCATTCTCATGTTTCTCTCATCTGAAAATGGTTGGATAGAGTCACAGCAAAGAGTTGCACCACATCAAAAGGAGGAGGAAATTTACTTATGAAATCCAACCAGACCACCGAAGGGACCATTGATCATACCCCCACAAATCGCAGAAGAAATCGTATCCTAATGATTGTCATCATCTGTATCGTCGCCATCGCACTTGCCGTTATTCTAGGCGTAGTTTATCCGCGCAGTGCCACAGCCAAAAAGAAGGATGCGGTCTCCCACGCCTATCGTCTGGAGCCCGGCTATACCTATATATCTGCTGAGAAAGACCACGAAGACGGAAAAAGCTGCTACGAGGTCAAAGGATATGACGCAAAAGGTCAGGAGATCTCCCTCAAGATTGACAAAAACGGCAGACTGATTGAAAAGGAGACCGAAGCCAAAGAGGCCGAAGAGCACAATGTCGGCCCAACCAAAGTCAGCCGGACCAAGGCGCTTCGGATTGCACAGGACAAATACCCAGGCTATCGATTTGCACTGGACAAGGCCGAAAAGGACGATGACAGCGGAAAAGTCATCTACGAGGCAGAAGGCATCAACAAAAAAGGCAAAGAGGTCGAATTGGAGATCGACGCCAATAGCGGATCCATCCTCTCGGCCGATACTCACTGATCTTCCCTATATTTCACATTGATACAGCACGGCAGAAGGCCCCAGAGCATTTCGCTTTGGGGCCTTTTGTCATAGTATGGGAAATTTATTTCTGTGCGTTAAAATCGGGGGCAAAATTCAGGTAGCCCTGCAGAGCCGATTCGGTAGCGGTATAATAGCGGACGTTTTTGTCCACCTTTGCTGCGATGGCTGCCATCTCATCCTCGGTGAGTTGGAAATCGAACAGATTGAGATTGGCACGGATATGGTCCGGATTCTTGGAGCCCGGGATGACCACATGTCCGGACTGGATATGCCAGCGCAGGATGATCTGTGCATTACTCTTTCCGTACTTCGCTGAGAGTTCTGTGAAAACCGGCTCCTGGATGAGCGATTCGTCACCATGGCCCAGCGGGTACCAGGCCATAATGACAGCGCCGATATCGGAGAGCTCCTCCTGCAGTTTGGTCTGCGGATAATACGGATGGGCTTCCACCTGAATAACAGCTGGACGGATCTCCATTTTGTCGGAGAGCTCGCGGATCTGCTCCGCAGAGAAGTTGGACAGGCCCAGGGCACGGACTTTACCCGCTTTGACCGCCCGCTCCATTGCCTCATAGGCGTGCTCAATTTCACCGACCGGCTGATGGAGGAAGAGAAGATTGACATAGTCCAGGCCAAGACGTTCCAGGGTCTCGTCAATGGCCTCGTCGGCACGGCCGTATACAGAGGGCCAGAGTTTGGTGGAGAGATAGAGTTCCTCGCGCGGAAGACCGGACGCTCTGATGGCACGGCCGACTGCTTTTTCATTCAGATAGCCATTGGCGGTATCGATCAGGCGATACCCGTTCTGCAGTGCGCTGAGGACCGCCTTTTCCGCATCATCCGGCTCCATAAGAAAAGTGCCCATGCCGGCTGTGGGAATCCGATCTCCGTTGTTGAGCTTTATGTATTCCATAGTAACGTCTCCTTTACTGTAAGCACTCTATAATTTCTTTGACTGTCTACAATATAGAAGAACGACCCGCTCCTGTACATTTGCAAATCTGCATAACAGATTTCAGATTATGAATAAGGATTCGCTTTCTCATCCGTCTTTCAATTTTAAATACCCTTTCATCTCAGAAAAGCCAAGCTTTTTATACATGGGACGGCCCTTGTCTGTGGTTTCCAGATAGATCTTGGAAATCCCTTCCCGCTTTGCCTCGTCCACAAGCCATTTGACCGTGGTGCGTCCAACTCCCTTTCCGCGGTACTGCGGGCGGGTATAGATGTTCATCAAATAGGCGCAGCCGCCCTGCAGGTTATCCGGAGACGGCATCTCCCGGTAGATACAGATTCCGCCGCACCCGACAATCTCCGAATTGAGACGGGCGAAGCAGGCCACATGGGAGCCATCCTGCAGGGCTTTTTCGTAGTAAGCCCGGTTCTCCCGCTCCAGTTCGCTGCAGTCCGCATCAGATGGGAGTTCAAATACCTCGTGCAGGACTTCCATGCGCCAGTCCATGAGGAGATCCAGGTCTTCCAGACCGGCTTTTTGAATGGTAATCATACGCCTTTCCCCACTTTCAGGACGATCGGCAGCTGCTCATTATCCGGCTTGCCGTTGCTGTTCCGTGGGATCTCGCTGAGCTGTACAAAATATTCCGGAATCATAAACGAGGTCAGATTCTCCTTCAGCTGCCGCCGGAGTTCGGCGACATCCAGATTTTCTTTCTCCGGGACACAGTAGGCGGTCATATAGGGTAGCCGATCCGTGTCCTTGAAGACGCGGACAATGGCTTCCCGCACGCCCTTGCACTGGTTGACGCGGGATTCCACCTCTGCCAGCTCTACACGCTTTCCATAGATCATAATCTGCGTATCCTTTCGGTGCAGGAACGCGATTTCTCCGTCCGGGAGCACATAGCCTAGGTCGCCGCTTCGGTACATTATGGAACCATCCGGCTGGGGCACAAAGACTTCGTTCTCCTCCTTGTGGTCCCCGATATAGCCATTGGAGACCCCGCCGCCGTAAATGCAGAGCTCTCCGACCTCCCCGTCCGGGAGCTCGTTTCCATTCTCATCGAGAATAGCAATCCGCGTACCTTTGACCGCATGGCCGACCGGGTAGGTTCCGTCATCCAGAACCGTGCCGCCATTGCAGCGATAATACGATGCACACACCGTGGTCTCCGAAGGTCCATAGGTGTTGTAGACCTCTGCCTTGTCCAGAAGATGGTCCACATAGCTGCCCCGCAGGACATCGCCCCCGCTGATCAGCAGGCGGAGCGATTTCGGGATTTTCGGCAGCCGGTTCATCTCAGAGAGCAGGTACGGAAATCCGCTCAGAAGCGTCACATGGACCCGCTCCACAAACGCCATCAGGCTGCTGATATCGGCCTTATCCTCTTCCGACGGGATGGCCAGAGCCGCTCCGTTGAGCAGGCTGGCAAAGACTTCTTCCACAAAGATATCAAAGGAACAGACCGAGTACTGGAGCATGATGTCGTCCCTGTTTGGATGAAACTCAGCGGCAAATGCATCTGCATAATGGCAGACATTCTCGTTGCGTACACATACGCCCTTGGGCCGCCCCGTGGTCCCGGAAGTGTAAAGTACATACGCAGGGTCTTCCGGGAGAGCCTGCGGTTCCTCATCCAGTTCAGCTGCGCTCTCGCCCTTCTGCACCAGTTTCTCCAGCAGGATCTGATTCTGCCCCGGGAGCTGTTCGACAAACTGAGGTTCTGTCAGGACGAAATCCACGTCCGCCTCCTGCATCATATAACGGATCCGTCCCCGTGGAAAAGACGGCTCCGCCGGGACATAGCGGGCGCCGATCTTCAGCACCGCCAGCATGGCCGCGACCATCTCTGCCCGGTGGGACAGCACGATGCCGACACTGGAGACCGGTTTCGGGAAAGCGGCGGCCATCCGGTCCGTCATCTCTTTCAGCTCGCCGAAGGTCCAGGACCGCCGATCCTCATAGATGGCGGTGCGGTTGCTCTGTTCTTCTGCTATTCGCGTAAAACGCTCATATATTGTTTCATTCATAACTGTGCCTCATATTCAATCCTGCTGCAGAATCCAGGCGATGCCCTCCGCGGTACGCCGTTCCGCATGCAGCCCGTGATTCCCGGGTTTCAGCTCAAATACGGTGTGGATCCCTTTCTCCTGGTATTCCCGCACAATCTGCTCCGTGTTCTTCTGTACCGGCTGCAGATAAGGGTTTCGGGTTTTTGCCTCCCGATCACCCAGAGAAAAGTAGATGTGGTCCGGATTCTTTTTCATCTCATTCGTCTGTGTAAATTCCAGAAAATTCGGAAACCAGAGAGAACCGGACATAGATGCAATACGGGAAAAAGCGTCCGTCCGATACGGTGCATACGTCGCAAAGAGTCCTGCCAGAGAGTAGCCTGCCAGGCCCCGCCAGGAAGGTGTCCCCGGCAAAACGGACTCCGCCTTCGGAAAAATCTCCTGCAGCAGGACCCTCAGATAGTCATCTGCCCCGGCGGTACAGGGGGTATCCCCCGGCGCGATCGACGGGATGTCCCATGGAGCCATGTCATGATCCCACTCCAGATTGCTGATGGTTACCAGGGAATAGTCCGGGAGCAGTTCCTTTTCCAGCGCATGCCGGAGCGGGAAGGTATAATCCATAAAAAGATTGGCATAGATGACCGGCGCGTCCGGCCCTTCCGCCGGAAATACGCGCACTTTTTTCCCTGCAATCTGAAATCGGTGTTCACGGGTATCCTGCATCGTTCTCATCCTCCTGTATTACAAATTCCCAGTGTATCAGTATTATTTCACGAGTTCAACTGTCGGGCAGATTGTTTACGATTTGTTCGACTTTTTTCATTTTTGGAACCCGCAAAACTTTTTCGTCTCTTTTCTGCTCCACTCTTTAAACAAATGCTGAGAAATGGAGAGATGAAATTATGTATTGCAGAAACTGCGGCGCACCTTTGCACGACAGCGATGCCTTCTGCCCCAAGTGCGGAACGAAGGTCATCCCGCCTTCGGACGGAGCAGCAAAAAAAGAGACAGACTCTTTGCTCGATAAATATAAAAAGAATATAGAGGATTCGAAACACTTCACGCCCAGCGGACCGCAGTACGAATATCAGCAGCCGAATTCCGAGTCCAGGCAGGCGGATGCGTCCGAACATTTCACTCCGGACAATGGATCTGCCATTTCCGCCGATACCATTCAGCCGCCGCCGGAAACGCCGGAGGAAAAAGAGAAGAAAAAACAGAAAATGCTAAAAATCATTCTGATTGTGCTGGCAGTTATTCTCATTATCGTAATTGCCGTCGTCTCCATCATGATGGGGAAAAAACGTGCTGATAACGAAATGGCGGTCCCAGATAAGACCGCATCGGCAACCACCCAGATTGCGGATGAGAACAGCGACGGAGATAAAGGTGGTCAGCAGAGAATCGTTGTGCAGAGGAAGAGACCGAGGCCAAAGAAGTCGGATTATAAGGATCCGGACCACATACTAGCAGCCGAATATTTAAGTACCCCAAGTAATAAAAAATACATAAAAAAGTTTATTAAAGCAAATAAAAATGGAATTGGCTTAGCACTATCTGGAAAAGCAAGCTATACAGCAGTAGATGGTGTAAATGTCCTTAAAATACCCGTAATACTATATAATGGTGGTTCTTTGCCATTTTCAGGCAGTTTTTATAATATTGAATTATTTTCTAAGAATAAAATGATTGCTTGGACATCAAGTAATATAAGTTTTGATCATGTTTTAGTTCCAGGTGAACTTTGGGGAGGCAATTTACTTCTATATTACCCTCTTCCAGAATCGGTACACTACGGTGATGATCTTCAAGAATATGAAAACACTTATTCTGAGGGTTATATTCCAAAACTATCTTCTTCATTGCTGAACGGTGGAAATATGAACATTATATATTATTGGGACAATTAATATTGATCTATCCAATCATCACCGCTTCCCCGCCGAGCACAACCCGCTCTCCCCGCATCGTTCCATAGACCGTCCCGCCGCGCTCCGACGTCTGATATCCGACGAGACGGTCTTTTTTCAGCCGATCTGCCCAGTATGGGAAAATATGGCAGTGCCCGCTGCCGCAGACCGGGTCCTCCGGAATCTGCAGCTTCGGACCGAAGCTGCGGGAAACACAGTCGAACGGACTGGACCCTTTTGCGGTAATGTGAAGCAGGAGACCGTCCAATTCTGAAACCTTTTTGAGACCCGGCGAACAGGAGCGAACCGCCTGTTCTTATGGAAGAATGAGAAGCAGATCGCGCCCGAGGCATGCCTCAGTCGGCCGAGCACATGATACACGCCCATTTCTTTATCCACTCTGCATCCGGCATAAAGCAGAAGGTACTCATCCGTAAAAATTACTCCTCTGCCAGAATTTCACCTTTGCTGAACAGTACGGCCTTTCCGGCCAGGAAGACTTTATCTCCTGCCATTCTGCAATATAAGGTTCCCCCGCGTTTGGATGCCTGATAGGCTGTCAGTTCATCTTTGCCAAGTTTTTTGGCCCAATATGGAATAATATGACAATGGCCTGATCCACAGACAGAATCCTCAGTAATATTTAATTTCGGCCCAAAACTTCTTGATACACAGTCTGTATCTTTTCCGGAAGCTGTTACATGAAGAAGGAGTCCGTCAAGTTTCTTAACCTGATCCATCTGCGGCGAGAGATTTCGAACTACAGCCTCATCATCAAATACACAAAGCAGATCTCTGCCCATATAGGCTTCCCGCGGCACAGCTCCGATCGCGTCTGACATTTCCTTTGTTACTTCAACCTTTTTAAGCTGGTATGCCGGAAATTTCATCTCCAGCAGGTCCCCCTTTTTCGTTACGATAAGATCTCCGCTGAGTGTATGGAACACCGCTTTTGTCGCCTGGGGAATGTAAAACAGGAAAAGGACATAAGCTGTCGCAAGCGTGGCATGTCCGCAGAGATCAATCTCACCGCCTGGCGTAAACCAGCGAAGTTGGTACTTGTCTCCTTCTTTTACCACAAAAGCCGTCTCTGAAAAATTGTTCTCCATGGCAATATTCATCATCCGCTCTTCCGGGTTCCACTTTTCCAGAACGCAGACAGCCGCCTGATTGCCATGAAATACCTGATCTGTAAATGCGTCGACAATATACTGTCTCATCAGATGCTCCCCTCCTTACGTTTTTCCATTATAGCAAAAAAAGAAGCACACAGTTTCCAGATGAAACTGTGTGCTTTATGGCGGAGAGCAAGGGATTCGAACCCTCGAAACGGCTTTAACCGTTTACACGATTTCCAATCGTGCTCCTTCGGCCAGCTCGGACAACTCTCCATATAGCCAAATAAACTGAACCTGTTCAGTTGTGCCGTTGCTCTCGCAACAATTAGAAATTATACAGGGAAGGGCCTGAAAATGCAAGGATTATTTTTGCTTTTTTAAGAGAATTTACTTTATTAATATTGTATGATAAAATTCATTGACAGAACCGATTATTTCTCGTCATTCCGACGATTTTGATTCAGGCTGGTGAATACATATGAAATGCCCGTACTGCGGATATTCTGAGAGCAAAGTCATCGACTCCCGTCCCACGGACGAGGGTGAACGCATCCGGCGCCGGAGAGAGTGCACGAAATGCCACAAACGCTTTACCACATATGAAATTATTGAAACAGTCCCGCTCATCGTGGTCAAAAAAGACAACTCCCGCGAGAGCTTTGACCGGAATAAACTCTTCAACGGCATGATGCGCGCCTGTGAAAAGCGCCCTGTGCCGGTCTCGGTTATCGACAAGGCCGTCTCCGACATCGAGAGCCAAATCCAGAACTCCCTGGAAAAGGAGGTCTCCTCCACCCGCATCGGCGAACTCGCCATGGAGCAGCTGAAAAATATAGATCAGGTTGCCTACGTCCGCTTCGCCTCCGTCTACCGGCGTTTTACCGACGTCGACACCTTTGTCGAGGAAATCTCCAAGCTCAAAGGGGACGAGAAATCCAAATAACTGCAAAAACTGTTGGGTCCGGCGTCGTCCGGGCCTTTTTTCAAAAGGAGGAATTAACATGGACCGCTACCAGTTCATGACGCTCGGCTCGCTTGGGCTTGCCGGAACAGCGCTGTATCGCGCACATGCATGCAAAACGGAGGCACCGGCGGCGCAGCCGTTTCCGGAGGAGAAGATCAACTTCGAACGGCTCTGCTCCAATCTGACCCGCGCCATCCAAATTCCGACGGTCTCCTGCGAAGACGAGGTCGAGACCGACTGGGCCCAGTTTGAGAAGTTCCGCAGTTTTCTGCGGGAGGCCTATCCCCGCTGCTTCTCCGAGATGGAGGTCACCGAGATTGCCGGCGCCAGCCTCCTCCTCTCCCTCCCCGGGAGCGATCCATCGCTGGATCCGATCGGCTTCTGTGCCCACCAGGATGTCGTCCCTGTCCCCGAAGATACCGTTAAGGACTGGAAGTATCCGCCCTACAGCGGGCACAACGACGGAGCATTCATCTATGGACGCGGCGCCATTGACATGAAGAACCATCTGCTCTCCCTTCTGGAAGCGGTCGAGAGTCTGCTGGAAGAGGGCTATCAGCCAAAGCGCGGTCTGTATCTCATGTTCGGCCACAACGAGGAGATTGTGAGCGGCAGAAGCAATGGCGCCGAGGCCATTGCCGCCGAACTGGAGCGCCGCGGCGTCCATCTGGACAGCATCGTTGACGAGGGCGGCGCCGTATTTGATATCGGCCGGCCGGATCTTCTGGACGGTGACATCGCCGCCATCGGCATCGCGGAAAAAGGGTACTGCGATGTCAAAATCACAGTTGCCGGCAAAGGTGGCCACTCTTCCCGGCCGCCGAAGCACTCCGCCATCGGGGAGCTGTCCAAAAAAATCGTCCGTCTGGAGAACCATCCGTTCCGCGGAAAGATGCCGGACTATCTCCCCCCCCTGCTGCAGACAATCGGCAGCCGGATGGCATTTCCGGTCCGTCTTCTGACCGCCAATCTCGATGTCCTGAGACCGCTGCTGGTTCCCGTCATGGAACAGATTCCGGCAGCCGCCGGGCTCATCCGAACCACCCAGTGCGTCACCATGTCCGAGGGGGCGCCGGCCGGCAACATCATGCCGGAGAGCGCCAGCGCCGTCGTCAACTGCCGCATGATGCAGGGCACGACGATGGAGGATGTACGCCGCCATATCGAGAAATATGCTGGCGGAGAAGGTACCAAAGTTGAAATCATGAAAGGGAAAGAGGCCAGCATCGTCTCTCCCACCGATTCCCGTGCCTTTCAGACCCTGTCCAGTCTGATTCTGCAGGCGGATCATAAGGCCGTCATCGCCCCGTATCTCGATATGGGCGGTACCGACTGTTTTCACTACGAGAATGTCTGCAGCAATATCTATCGTTTTGCCCCGTATCGGTTTACGGCTGAGATCATCGGGACAACCCATGGCACCAACGAGCGTATGCCGCTCAAAGAATATAATCGCGGCACGCAGTTTTTTAAACGGTATATGCGCGTCATGACCTCGGAATGACCGCCATTTAACAAAGACTTTACAGAAAACCCAAGCCATGTTTTACAGGGTACTTTTACAATAGTGCGCATTCCACAAAAAAGGGAGTATCTCAGAATGAAAAAGACCCGTTCCATCTTTACGCTGCTTCTGGCGCTTCTTATGACCGTCATCTGTGCGGTTCCGGCTTTCTCTGCATCGGAGGACCCGGAGGCACAGGCACTCGCCAACAACCGCCACTCCATAGGCCTTACAGGAGTTCATAACGCACGTGAGCTCGGCGGTTATGCCACCCAGGACGGCCGTCACGTAAAATTCGGCAAACTGATTCGAACCGCCAAACTCTCCGATGCAGATGAGGACGATATCAATCGTCTGGCCAATGTCTATCACGTCAAAAAAGATATCGACTTCCGCACTGATGCCGAGTGCACCATCCATCCGGATAAGGACATTCCCGGCTGCACCTACTACCATTACTCCGCACTTGGCACCGGCATTCCGCAGTATGATCTGAGCAAAAAAGAAGACCAGGAGGCACTTGCCGCCTACGCCAAATCCATTGCCAGCCTGGACAAAGACGGCGATCTCATCGACCACTACTACAAAGATATGTACAAGAGCCTGTACACGACAGAAGAGGGTCTGAACGCCTATCGGAACTTCTTTAAGCAGCTGCTCGACGCCAATGGTGAGACCGTTCTCTGGCACTGCACCTCCGGCAAAGACCGTGCCGGCAACGCCGCCATGCTTCTCCTGATGGCACTCGGAGTTGACAAAGAGACCGCCATCCAGGATTTCCTGAACACAAACTACTATTACAAAGAGGATATGGAAAAGACGTATAACATCGTCTACAAAGTCACCGGCAATGATAAGACCGCCGCTGACTTCGCCTCCAACGCCGGTGTAAAGCGTGAGTGGATTGAGACCTCGTTCGACACCATTGAGAAAAACTATGGCTCGGTTGACAATTTCCTGCACAAGGGCCTGGGCCTGACCGATCAGGATCTTCAGCAGCTTCGCAGCGCTTATACCGAATAAGACATCTCCAAAAGCCGTCCCTTCCGGGTCGGCTTTTTTCGATCCATTTGCTTTGTGACATACAGGGTTTGACCTTGCAGACGAAAAATGACGACCCGTCGAAAATGGCGGATCGTCATTTTTGTATTGGATACATCTGTGTTTTACAAATCCGAAGAAGCCAATGCAAGCACCAGCTCCGCCGCCCGCGTCATCTCATCGATACTGGTCCACTCCTCAGTTGTGTGGCAGCGGTTCATCCCGCAGGCTATAACAATTCCCTCAATGCCATGTTCGTTGATATGGTTGCAGTCACTTCCGCCGTAGGTATCCTGAAAGGAAACAGGTATTCCAGTCTTCTCCCCGGCCGCGCGATAGCGCCGAACCGTCGGGGAGTCCTCCGAAATGCGGTAGGCCTGGAAAGCGGAGTCGGACGTAAGAGATATAGTTCCGCCGAACTGCTCTGCAGCGTCCTCGAAGACGCTGCGAATCCGGGCCAGTTCTTCTTCCGCTCGGCGGTTGTCCATGCTGCGGATTTCGCCCTGCAGAAAAACATCGCCCGGCACAATATTGCGGGCCGTGCCGCCGGTGACGGTGCCGAAATTCACGGTGGTCTGCGGATCGACATGGCCAGTCTGCAGCCTGGAAAGAGCCTGTGCGGCAATGGAAAGGGCATTGACCCCCTCCTCCGGTGCAAAGCCGGCATGGGCGCAGACGCCGCGGACGTTCAAATTGAACGAGAGAATCGTTGGAGCTGCCAGAGCTGCTCCGCCCACAGGGCCGCTCAGATCGAGGACATACGCATTTTTCGCGGTGACCTGGGAAAAGTCAAACTGGGCACTGCCGCGGGCATAGGGCTCCTCCGCTGAGGCAATCAGCACCTCAATGCGCGGATGGGGAATCTTCTCCTCCTGCAAAACGGTCAGGACTTCCAGAATCTCCGCGACCGCTGCCGCATCGTCGGCCCCGAGAACCGTTGTCCCGTCTGAGGTGAGCATTCCGTCCGGATGGCGGACCAGTTTCTTGCCGACTCCAGGTGCAACGGTGTCCAGATGTCCTGCAAACAGAACAGGGTCTCCGGGTCCCGTGGCGGGAAGGACTGCGAACAGGTTGCCGGCAGCGTCCTGTGAGACAACTCGATTGTGGGACAGAATGCGCTCTTTCGCATCGTCTTCCCGGGCATCCAGCCCGAGGGAACGGAGCCGTTCCAAAACAAAATCGGCAATTGCGCGTTCGTGATAAGACTCTGCATCGAGCGCGACAAGGGAGCCAAAGGTGTGTACAAGGCGTTCGGAGCGGATCATGACAGAATCCCTCCTGCAGCCAGATTTCGCACCGTGTAGTCCTGATCCGGCTTCGGGACTTCGGTGACTTTCTCATTGAAAAACAGGACGGCTTCCCGCAGTTCCGGTTCTCCAAAGGCATAAGGCGTTTCCGAGGTCTCCTGCTCCAGGTAATAGAGCGGGACAATTCGGTTGTAAGAGAACGGATGGTCACCGACTACGCGGATATCCGGACAGTCGGAAAACAGCTCACCTCGGTAGTAGGGGTCAAAGAGATAAATCATATCTCCTTCCTGGCGGGTAACAAGAACGTAGTGCGGATCCTCGAGAAAGAGCCGGACAACCGCCACGCCGCCTTTCCGCATAGCTGCGAAAAGACTGCTTCCCTCGGCGAACGTCACGCCAGTTCCACGAAGGTATTCCGACCGGACCGGAAGATTTCCCTGTGCTCCATAGCTGTTGAACCAGTTGCTAAGAAACATCATGGCCGTGCAGGAAGTACCGAACTGGCCGCAGGCCCCGCCCGCCCCGTAGCAGTCGAGGCAGATGAGCATGGTCTGGCGGAGAATATCCGGCTTAATCTGTTCGCGCCCGAAAAGATAGCTGACTGCATTCAGCACCGAAGTCGGGCCGCAGTCATATTCCGTTCGCTGGTATTGGAGCGGCGTTTTCATGATGATTCATCTCCCAATAAAAAAGGCAGAACAGCGAAAAAGCTGTTCTGCCGGAATTTTTCCCGTGCAGCACTTACGTGCGTACCCGCAGATGGACAGAGACAGCGATACCAATACAACAGCAAAGCCGCATTGTCATGTCCATCGCTCCTTCCATTCATAGCTATTTACTATGATTATAGGAAATCCATCGTATTTGTCAAGTTCTCACAGATTGCTGGCCGAAGCCGCTATGGCGAGGCACATGGCCGCCTGCTGCGCATCCCACAGCTGATCATTGTGAAATACGCCGGCAATGGAGGTCATATAGGCGGCGTGCAGCAGACGCTTGGAGCGGCTGGTCGCAAAAATGCCGCTGTACCCTTTCTGATTGGCCAGAAAATTATCTGCCCGGAAGAGTGCTTCATTGATGGCGGAGAAACTCTCCGGCAGCATGGAGAGAAAAGCAAAAATACCGTAGGAATAGCTGTCTCCCAGTTTGACGTGTTTCTCCTCCAGCGAATTGTAATAGGCAATATTGCGCTCTGCCCGCTTGTGGGCATCTCCCTCGGTCATGCCGAGCACCAGACTCTGGGCGAGCAGGGAATCATCTGTGTAAAAGTCCTCCTGCATTCGGGTCAGCACGACTTCGGCATCCCAGGCCGCCTCATTCCGGTTCGGCTCAATGCCCCGTTTGAGGTCAGAGACCGCCAGGAGGGCCGAAGGCATGGAGAGATCCTCCCCCTCCTGAAAAAGATGTTTTCGCGCAATGATATCGCGGTTCCGGGCAGCCCGATCTGCAATGACCAGATAGTCGGTGGGATCTGCCATGTCGGAGACAAAAAGCGACGCCAGAGACAGGTAGGGCGAACCGGGGAAATCGTGTCGAAGAGCGGAAAACAGAGAGACCGCCCGCTGAAGCTTTTCGGCAGGATTCTCATCGGCCGCCAGGATGGCAATGACCGGGACAACGGCTGCCCCGCGAAACTCTGAGGGGCTCTCCGAAGAACGCAGAAGCTCCCGGCAGAGACTGAGATTCTCTTCTGTCGCCTGTTTCTGCCGCTCCGTAAAGAAAGCGGCGCAGATGGGATAGACCGATGTCTGTTCCCGTCCGAAATAGGACTTCAGGACCTCCTTGTTTTCGACAAAGCTGCTGCAGAGCAGTGCCAATGAGTCACTCATGTTTCACACTCCTACGAAAATTATGGGTTATTCTGCAAACTGTTCCGGGAACAGGTACTGCTCAACAAATTCTGCCGCGTCGGCAATGCAGTCCGGACATGGGCGGAGGACCTTTCCGGTCACAGCACCTTTGAGGTCCGCACAGCGGGATGCACCGTTTCGTGCCTGGAAAGCCTGTACCATCTTGCGGGAGAGCTGATAGGTCTGACCTTTCGTCGTCGGGTGCTCCAGGTCGCCTCCGCTGATCTTACAGCCGGCCAGAACACAGGCCCCGGAGAGCGCACCGCAGGTGCCCTCCATGCAGCCCATTCCGAGGCCGAGGCCCTCTGTCATCCGGAACATAGTGGTTTCATCGATTCCGACGAGGTCGCAGTAAGTGCATGCGACCGCCTGGGCACAGTTGAAGCCCCGGTCATGGCGCTGCAGCGTCTCCGAAATTCGGGATTTCATTCCTCGCCGTCCTCCTTCTGTGAATTCAGGGAATCGGTGTACTGTTTAAACGCCTCTCCCTGTTTGAGATCATAGATAATATTGAGGTATTTCTTTTCTGTCGCCTTGTCGCCGTGGGCGCGGGCACCCTGAATCTGCATGGTGACCAGAGTCAGGACGCTGGCATTCGGCGTAATGGGGAAGCCATAGCGCTCCGAAATTTCTGCCAGCTCGTCGTCATTGGGCATATGCATCTTGTCCGGGTGTTTTTTCTGCAGAGCGGCCATACCGTCTACACCCTCCTGCGACTGCTCGTAGATCATGGAGAGGCCATAGCAGGAAACAGCGGCGTCGTACGACTCCTTCTCGCCGTAATAGTAGCCGAGGTTGCGGTACGCCTGCCCCATCTCCTCACTGTGGAAAATATACGGGAAAGCTTCCATGGTGACGTTGTAATAGCCTTCCAGATCTCCCTGCTCCAGGAGCGCATCGGCCTTTGCAAGACGTGCTTTCGCGCTGCAGGGATTCCATTCCAGCGCATGATCCAGACAGGGGACGGCAGCGGCAAACTCTCCGAGATCCATATGCGCCGTGGCCTCAAACAGGTAGACCAGCGAGATGGGCTCGTGAATCCAATTTACATTCTCCGCGTCCCCCTGAAGTCCATAGAGGAGGTATTCGAAATCCTCATCAAACGAGACATTCTTTTTTCCGTCTTTCTCTTTGTAGGCGTCATTGGACTCATACAGATTGGTAATCTGCTGCAGAAGCGGCAGTGCTTTGATATCTTCGCCGTCCATAATATGATTGACGGCGGCCTGAAGTTTATCCATGTAATTCACAGGGAATCAGTCCTTCCATAACAAAATCCAAATTAGATGTAATTATAACATATTCACATCGTGCGTGCATTCATCCCGTACGATGCAGGAACGGCACTTCGGACATTCCACGCACGCCCGAGCACAGAAGGTTTTGAGTACCGGGATTCGATATGGAATTCCCCCGGTCTGCAGCTGCCCGAAAACCCGCCGCATCTCCTCCGCATCCGGGTGCAGATCGTAGGTCAGTCCCAGCCGTGGTGCGCTGAACAGCCGCTGCAGCGCCTCATCTTCCAGGGCAGCGCTGTCAAAGAAAAAGTCACCATGGCTTTGGGAGAGCAGGGCATTCCATTCCTTCTGCGTCAGCTGATCTCTTACCCATGTCTCGATTTGGTCAAAGATCCGACGACAACGGCTCCGCTCAATATATTTTTTCTCATAGAGCGGTCCCGTCGAGTTGATAAGCACCATGGTTTCCATGTCCCGCCGATCATCCGGCGGGAACGGAATGGAAATCCGGCAGTGCTCCATCTCCAGTGAAAAGCCGATGATGGCGTCGTTGACAAAATCCTGCTGATAGTAGGGAACGACAGCCTTCACCCGCTGGTTCTTCCAAGGCATTTTTGAGATCCATCGAAAGCTGGCGTAGGAGCCGCGCTCGAAATCGTAGTACCAGTTTTCAACAGAGAAATCGTAAGGATTTCGCACCGGGTAGACGGTAAAAGGCACCGAATCGAGATCGGCGGCATCTTCTCCCGCCTCCCGCTCAAATGCGGGGTCGGTCCCGAGGCTGTACTGCCGCCCGTCCAGAACAAACACGGGGGAGTGGCGAAACCGCCCGCGCACTTTTCCGATTTGCGCTTCCGGGTCGCTGGGTGCATCGAAATAGATCCGGTTTTGATAATCCGGCACCAAAATATTTTCTATGGTCATTCCCTCAAAAAAAGAGGCGATGCCGCCGTAGTGATGCTGAAACCAGGCCTCGTGGACAAAATGCTTCCGGTCCTGCAAAGAAACCACCTCCATTTACCCCCATCCTAACGAAAACAGGGAAAAACCGCAACCGTCAGATTTGTGCAGCCGCTTCCGTTTTGTGATAGAATAAAGTGGTTTCGTTTTACCAAATATGAGAATTCTCAACTTGAATAGGATGTGTGCGAATGACTGAGAAAAAAATTCCAGACCCTGACAAACGTCTGGAACAGGTAAAGGGGCGTGCGGAGGAAGTTAAATCCAAAGTGCGCGCCGCCGCGAAAGATGCTGTGGCTGAGCACAGAGAGAACCTGCCCTCTCCCACAGAAATCCGAAGCAAGAGAAAAAGGCTTTCCCGTGCCCATCACATGGCCATCCCATGGCACGACACCATAGATGAGGCCAGCCTGGAAAACGAAGAAGCTGCCGCGCTGTCAGAGGAACCAGACAGCCCGGAAGAAGCCGTTCAAAACTGCTGTGCCGTCCAGGCCACGCTGAAGGACAAGACCACCTTTATCGGCCGGATCGGCATCATGTTTCTCTCGGTCGGCACCGGTGCCTGGCGTGTCCGGGAATCCCTGAATACGGTCTCCCGCTCTCTGGGTGTTACTTCTTCCGCCGACATCGGGCTGATGAGTCTGGAACTCACCTGTTTTTATGAAAATGAATCCTACACGGAGACATTTAATCTCCACACCTCCGGTGTCAATACAGACAAGCTGAAGGCTCTGGAAGCATTTGTCCGAAAGTTTCCCGTCGAAGTGGAGAACTACACCATAGATGAATTCCACCAGCAGCTGGATAAAATCAAGAATATACCGGGAAATTACAAGCCCTGGAACGTCGGCCTCGCGTCCGCCATTGCGTGCTGCGCATTCACATTTTTGCTCGGCGGCGGCCTTCCGGAAATGATCTGCGCCTTCTTCGGCGCCGGAGCGGGCAACTGGCTCCGCCGCAGAATGCTGGACCGCAAGATTGCCCTCATCGGCTGTATCATCGCCAGCGTCGCTTTCGCCTGTGCCGTCTACGTAGGATGTATCACTTTTGCTGAGCATGCGCTCCATGTCTCCTCTCTTCATGAGGTCGGATACATCTGCTCCATGCTGTTCATCATCCCCGGATTCCCGCTGATTACCGGCGGCATCGACCTTGCAAAACTGGATATGCGTTCCGGCCTGGAGCGGCTCGCCTATGCACTGTTTATCATCACTGTGGCTACTCTGACCGGATGGGTCACCGCCCTCATCCTCCGGTTTGAGCCCGGCGACTTCGTCCCGCTCTCCCTCGGTCCGGTGGAATACTGTCTGCTGCGGCTTGTGGCGAGCTTCTTCGGGGTATACGGATTCTCTCTTATGTTCAACTCTCCTCGAAAAATGGCGGCACTTGCCGGTCTCATCGGCATGATTGCCAATACGCTTCGTCTGGAGCTGGTCGACCTCGCCCATCTTCCGGTCGGCATTGCGGCCTTCATCGGTGCTTTTGTCGCCGGTCTTATGGCCTGGTTCGCTAAGCAGAAAGCAGGATACCCCCGTATCTCTCTTACGGTACCCTCCATCGTCATCATGGTACCGGGACTGTTCATGTACCGCGGTCTCTATTACCTCGGCATGACCAATATCAGTGACGGTGCGCAGTGGCTCATCAAAGCCATTCTCATGGTTATCGCCCTGCCCCTGGGCCTCGTCCTTGCTCAGGTCATCACCGACAAGGAGTTCCGCCACTGCAGTTAACGGGACCTGTCCAATCAGCCAATTCCAGAATCCCAGTTCCGTATCTCGCGGAACTGGGATTCTGTTTTTTATACCCGGGATGCATAGATCGCTGAAAACTTATGATATTCGTCATCAATCAGTCTCATCAGATACTCCGGCTACGAGGCACACAAAGTGATGGTTACGGTACCGGAGGTACAGACAGGCAAAAAGACCAAACTGACAATATCAATTTAACCGCAAAAAACCATCTACGCGTCAAACGCGTGGTTGTTAACAGACGGGCAAAGCCCTCGTTCCGCGCGACGCGTAGAACGTGTGAGGGAATGACACTTGCTCCCGTCCTAATTTACTTACTTCTTTCGTTTATTTCTCTGCACCTCTGGAAAACTCAGTTGGTCACCCAGCTTGTCTTCGTCGAGTTGGTGTTTGATGTATTCTTGAATTCGCTTTGTGTTCTTTCCTGTGGTGTCAACATAGTATCCTCTGCACCAAAATTCTCGGTTTCGATATTTATATTTCAACTCCGGGAATTGTTCATAGATCATAGTTGCACTTTTCCCTTTGAGATATCCCATAAATTGCGAAACCGAAATTTTGGGAGGGATTTCTACGAGAATGTGGATATGGTCCGGGCATGCTTCTGCTTCCAGAAGATTTACTCCTTTCCATTCGCAAAGCTGTCTTAAGATTTTTCCTATCGCTACTCTCTTCTGACCGTAGAATACTTGTCTACGATACTTGGGTGCAAAAACAATATGATATTTGCAGTTCCACTTTGAGTGCGATAAACTGTGTATGTCATTGATACTCATGACATTGACCTCCTTTGATATTGTTAGTTGCAAGTGTCATCCCGCAACTTCATATTAACGGAGGTCTTTTTACTGTTCAAATGTATAACTTCACGGAACCCCGCGACAATCGCGGGGTTTTCGATTATACAAATAGACCGCTGCACTTTTGGCAGCGGTCTTCTCGATGCATCGCGTATGCAAAAGAAAGACGACCCACCCTCCCGGGCAGATCGTCGCTCCTGCTTACTATTAAAAACTGCTTACAATTGTAATTAAAGAATATAGATATAACCCTGGAATTTTCCAACGTAATTGGATTCTTTTCCGCGGGTCAGGGTCTTGGTATCAAAATATTTGCCGCTGTAATGGGATTCCGAAATGGTAATCTTGTCGCCGCTGATTTTTTCCACCACTGCAACATGGCCTCTGCCCCAGCAGGCAATTGCACCCAGACGCGGAGAACGGCCGTAGTCGTAGCAATTGTTATTTTTGTTATAACCATACCACTCGTAGGCGTTGCCCATAGCAAGCTTCGGTTTGGATTTCAGGATTTCATAGGCACGGCCGTAGGCATAAGCGGTGCAGTTCGGCATTCCATAACCCGTCTGATAATACTTGTTTTTGGAAGTATAGTAGGCGTTGTTGCGGGGTGCGGTTGTTCTCGGCGTAAAATCGCTGCTCTCCTCGGCATGGACGCGGGAGGCGGACATCAAAACGACACTGGCCATCATGAGAAGCGCCATAAGGAAGGCACCGATTTTATGGAGAACCTGCTGCTTAGTCGTATCGATAAATATCACTCGCTTTTTTCAGAATTGTGGTTGCAACGTGTTGTCACCGTTGTTACCATTTTGTAATCATTTTAATAACTCCCGGCACTTTTGTCAAGGTTCACGGGTCCTGTTTGTGCAATTCGACGATTATCTGCCATTTTATTCGGCAGAAGGTACAAAGCAAAGGCTATTTTTTGTGTAATATTTGGCTACATCTGTCAAGATCGGTATTCCTGATTTCTCCTTGATAGCTCCCACTTTGTAACTTTTGTCACTAAGGCGAGAACAAATGACACAGAAAAAGACGCGCCCCAGAATGCAGATTCTGGAGCGTGTCTTGAAAAAACAGAGAAATGATTAGTCGATCGTCTTGCCGGTCAGGAGATGATAGGCCTCTTTGTATTTGGCGATGGTCTTGTCAATAACATCCTGCGGAAGATTGTAGTCGCAGTCCGGGTTTGCCTTGAGATAGTCGCGAACAAACTGCTTGTCAAAGGACGGCTGGCCATGGCCGGGCTCATAGCCCTCCAGCGGCCAGAAACGGCTGCTGTCCGGGGTGAGCATTTCGTCTGCCAGAACGACGTCGCCGTTCTCGTCAAGACCGAACTCAAACTTGGTGTCAGCAATGATGATACCCTTAGTAAGGGCATAGTCGGCGCATTTCTTGTAAAGTGCCAGCGTGCAGTCGCGGAGTTTCTTAGCATACTCCTCGCCTTTGCCCGGGAATTTCTTCTCCAGGACATCAATGCTCTGCTCATAGCTGATGTTTTCGTCGTGGTCGCCGATTTCTGCCTTGGTAGACGGGGTGTAGAGTGCCTCCGGAAGTTTGTCGCATTCCTTCAGACCCTCCGGAAGAGAGATGCCGCAGACGGTGCCGTTCTTCTGATAGCTCTTCCAGCCGCTTCCGGTAATATAGCCGCGGACAATGCACTCGATGGGGAGCATCGTGAGCTTTTTGCAGAGCATGCTGTTGCCGTCAAACTGCGGCTGCTGGAAATACTCCGGCATATCTTTGACATCGACGCTGATCATGTGGTTCGGCATAATGTCTTTCGTATAGTCAAACCAGAACTTGGACATCTGTGTTAAAACTGTGCCCTTTTTTGTGACCTGGTTTTTCAGAATGACGTCGAACGCCGAGATACGGTCCGTGGCGACCATAATCAGTGCGTCTCCGATATCATAGATTTCGCGGACTTTGCCCTCTTTAACCGGCTTGTATTCCTGCATGGTAAATCCTCCTTAGCTGTCGCAAAAAAATGCGTCATAATCGGAACTAACGATAGTATATGATACAATTTTCCAGGTTATTATTCAATGAAAAAAACAGACATCCCGCCTGCATGGCGGCAGAAAATGGAGTTATTCCATGTACTCGGCAATGGAGGCGTCGTCAAAAATCTGAACATCCTTCATTCCCTGCAGTGCGGCTTCCGTAGCGGCGATGTCGCTGGTCTTAATAGCGATGGAAGCTCCTTTGTCTCCCACGGAAAGGCCATACATATAGGCGATGTTCTGGTTGGCATCGGCAATGGCGTGGAGTACCTTGTCCAGGCTGCCGACCGAGTGAGAGATGTTGATGGCGAGCACAGGGATAACTTTGGAGGAAATGCCGTGCTCCTTCAGCACTTTCTGCGCCTTTTCACTGTCGGTGACGATCGTGCGCAGAATGCCGTAATCTTTTGTGTCGGCCACACTGGCGGACACCACATTGATGCCGGCGTCGGCGAGATGGTCAAAGACCTCTTCGAGCCGGCCCTCCCGGTTTTCGAGAAAAACGGAGAGCTGATTCACTGCCATAATTAGGATCCTCCTCCTGTTAATCGTATAATTTACGCTTGTCGAGCACGTGGTTGGTCTTGCCCTGGCTGTGCTCCAGCGTGTTCGGCTCGACGAGCTTGACCTTTGCATTGAGGCCGATGGCGCTCTTGAGCTGGTCGTGAACCGTTTTTGTGAGATCTTCGAGCGCGCCGATCTCATCGGAGAAATAGCTGTCTTCGACTTCGACGGCGACTTCCAGGCTATCGGAGGTGCCGACGCGGTCGACCGTCATGAAGTAGTTCGGCGTTACGCCGTCCACCTTGAGCAGGGCATTCTCCACCTGGGACGGGAAGACATTGACGCCCTTGATAATGAGCATATCGTCGGAACGGCCCTTGAACCGCTGAATGCGGGCCGTTGTGCGGCCGCACTCACATTTTCCGTATTCCAGATTGGTTACGTCGCGGGTCCGATAGCGGATCATCGGGAAGCCCTCTTTGGTCAGTGTGGTGAGGACCAGTTCACCCTCGGAGCCCTCCGGCAGCTGTTCCCCGGTGACCGGGTTGATAACCTCCGGCAGGAAATGGTCTTCCCAGATATGTAGACCACGGTGGCAGTCGCAGTCCTCGGCGACGCCGGGGCCGCAGATTTCCGTCAGGCCATAGATGTCATAGGCCTTAATATGGAGACGCTCCTCAATTTGTTCCCGCATTTTGTCGGACCAGGGTTCGGCACCGCAGACCGCACATTTCAAATTGATCTGGTCAATTTTTCCGGTCGCCTCCAGCTCCTCCGCAATATGCAGAAGATAAGACGGCGTACAGCAGATGGCGGTCGCCTGGGTATCCAGCATCATGTTGATAAGGCGCTGCGTGTTGCCAGTGCCGACCGGCACGACCAGAGCGCCGAGTTTCTCTGCGCCGTAATGGGCGCCGAATCCGCCGGTGAACAGGCCATAGCCATAGGAGACAATGACGATGTCATCTTTGGTGACGCCTGCCATAGTCAGGCAGCGTGCTACGCACTCCGACCAGATATCAATGTCTTTGCGTGTGTAGACCGCAATTTTGGGCTTGCCGGTCGTTCCGCTGGAAGCCTGCAGACGGACGCACTCCGACAGCGGCACGGCAGCCAGGCCGAAAGGATAATTTTCGCGAAGGTCTGCATACGTCGTAAACGGAAGCTTGGAAAGGTCCTCTACTCCGTTGATGTCGCTGGGCTCCAGCCCAACTTGCTGCATTTTTTTTCGATAGTATGGAACATTATAATAGACATTGGCCACCTGTTTGCGAAGCCGGGCACTCTGCAGCTCCCGGAGCTGGCCGCGGTCCATACATTCTTTTGTCTCATTCCAAATCATGGATCGACATTCCTCCCGTTTTAGATTGTTACCATTATATTATACAAAAATTCATGTGAGAGAAAATAGAAAATGCGGCAGTCTGCGCAATGCAACAGACTGCCGCAAAATAATTATTCTTCGTCGTCGGAAGATGCGAGGTCTTCCTGGAGGAGTTCCAGAAGTGCCTGCGCCTCATCTTCATTCAGGGTCATGCCTTTGCCCATACGCTCATGGTCCGGTGCCCATTCACGGATATCATATTTCGGTTTCCCGTCATTCCAGGACACCATATTGAGCTCTTTGTTCCAGCCCCTGGCGTTGGTGGAGAGAATTCCGAGTTCTTTGGTAATTTCATAATGGAAGTCTGCCATACTGCAAATACTCCTTTTCCTAATTATAATACTATAAATGTAACCGAAACGAGCCGTATTTGCAACCGCAATATGTTATACTGAAGGAGAAATCGCAAAAAAGGAGGAGAAGGATTTGCTTCCGGAAAACAGTATTGGAATCCATATTCGGCATATCTATGACCTTCTGACTAAAAGAGCAAATGCCGACCTCCGGGAAGCAGGTCTCACGCTTTCCCAGAACATGGTGCTTGCCATTCTAAGCCAGACGCCGAATCATGAGCGCTCGGTCCGGGACATTGAGCAGACCCTTCATATTGCACAGCCTACCGCGTTCGGCCTGGTCTCCCGGCTGGAAGAAAAGGGTCTGGTGGAGTCCCACCGCAGTGAAAAGGACCGCCGCTACCGAATGATCCGCATCACCCCGGAAGGGCTCCGAAAATTTGAGTCCGGTTCCCGAAAAGTACAGGAACAGGAGACACAGATGGCACAGGGCCTGTCAAAAGAAGAGCAGGCGGAGCTCATCCGCCTGCTGAAAATAGTAGAGTCAAATTTATCGGACTGAGTCCGGGGACAGCCGCACATCTGCGGCTGTCTTTTTTTGAATTTCCTCCAGTGTATGCCCCGCTGCAATCTCCTCGACCACAAAGCCATCCGAAGACGGGCGGAAGACGCCGAGTTCGGTCACCACAAAAGAGACGCATCCCTTCCCGGTCAGCGGCAGCATACACTGACGGACCAGTTTTGGAGTGCCGTCTTTCGTACAGTGTTCCATTGCCACAAGGACCAGATCGGTCCCGACGCAGAGGTCCATTGCACCTCCCATGCCAACCCGATGGCCGGGTGCAGCCCAGTTCGCCAGATCTCCATGTTCAGATACCTGCATGCCTCCGAGAACCGTTGTATCTAAATGGCCTCCGCGGATAATGGCAAGTGCCGTCGCCGTTCCGAAGATACTCGCCCCCGGAATCGGCAGCACGTCTTCGGCCAGAGTATTGCAGAAGCTGCTGGGTGTATCCGACTGCTCCACCGTCGGTCCCACCCCCAGGATTCCGTTCTCCGATTGAAATATCACCTGCGGGTCAGCGTATTTGGCGCAGAGAACCGGAATGCCGATTCCCAGATTGACCGTATCGCCCGGGTGAAAGAACCGGGCCGCCCGCCTGGCTATGATCTCTTTTCGATTCATTGATCTGCCTCCAGAATCATGTCGACAATAACGCTTGGTGTACGGAAGGCATCAATGCTCATCTCATTGGTCTCCACCAGAAAATCAGCATCCACCAGGCACAGGTCTCCGCAGGAGGCAATGACCGGATTGGATGTCATTGCAGTCCCGTGGTTGGACAGATTTCCGACAGGATCTGCCCGGCGCGCCCTTACCAGAGAAATGTCAGCCCGCAGAGCGGGCTCAAGCAGATAGGGCACGCCGTTCACTATCACCTTCTGTTTGTGCTTTTCCACTTCGGTTCCGACGCCGGTGGGCGACAGTACGCCGCCGAGCCCAGCACCGCCGCAGCGGAGCCGTTCAATCAGGGAGCCCAGCGGACAGAACTCCTTAATCCGCAGCTCTCCGGACTCCGACTTCTCCACGCTTTCGTGGTTCATTCCAATATGCGAGACAATCATGCTGGAAACGCGCCCCTCGTGGATCAGCCTTCCGACGCCTCGGTTTTCATGGCCGGAATCGAGTGAAATCAGACGCAGATTTTTCGCACCGCTGTCGATCACGCATTCGATCAGCCGATCGGGAGAACCGACACAGGCCTGCCCTCCCACAGCAATCGTCTGTCCGTCATGGAACCTGGCGATGATCTCCTCCCGGGGAAAAAGCTTGCCCGCCGGCGGATGGATGGACGGCATCATACCGCTTCCTTTCGCTGCAGACGGACGGACTTGAGCTTCCTGACCAAAGCCGCATACAGGCCGCAAAGGATCATGACAAGAACCATGCCGACAACCTGTTCCCATCCCCAGCTGCCGGAGAAGGCATTCATTGTTTTGGTCATGTCGAAATTGGCCATGCTCAGGTTCCATCCTGTGAGATCGTTCAGGATGCATCCCAGGAACATATGCATCAGCAGGAAGTAAAGCGAGTTCCGTCCGATATACTCCAGAATCCACCGGACCCCAGGCACCTTTTCCAGAAGAATCCCGGCCACCAGGAACAGATAGCCGCCAAACGCCGTGAGCAGTGCACAGGTAAGCACCGTATATCCCGGACCGTATCCCAGTGTATACCGACCCTGTCCGGCCGTCGCAATCAGGAGATAATAGGACGCCGCACAGAGAACCGCCGGCACCCAGACTTTCCAGGACTTCAGATTCTCCTGAATACGGGTTACCAGCTTCATCTTTCCAGCCCAGGCCCCCAGAGCATCATGCCGGCAATCCCAAAGGAGACCTCTGCCATCCAGATCCATGTAATGCTCCGGACCTGAACAATAATGCACGACAGAGCAATCAGGCTGAGAGAGACCCAACACATCCTCGAGAATTTTTTCAGCGCAAACCCTGCGACGAGATAAAACACCACGGAAGAGACAAAGAGCAGTTCGAGAAAATAATATGGGGGTAAATACCGAGAAAACCGGATCCGCTGTCATCTGCATATGATTTACATTCTGCAGCGTCCGCGTCCCTTTAAAAATAAGACACATAGAATGAATGCAGCCGCGTACCGTCGGATGTCCAATTCCCCGCGCTCACATATAGAGATAGCTTAAAATATTCAGACCGATAATATATTCTGCCATGGGAACCAGGAGCTGCTTCACCCTCCTCTTGATGTTCTCCCACGCCGTCCTCTGCGGCTTATAAAAGTAAGTCGAGATGGCATAGTAAAAATAAAGCATAAAACCGATGGCGGTGGAAAGGCCCATCGCCCCCGGAAAGAAGTGCACAATGATGACGTAGATCATGGCAATGCCCTTGCAGATATCTACACTTCCAATTCGCTTCTTTTTAACCGGTAAGGAGGTCCGCTCCAAGCCCGCCTGCTGTATAACTGCTTCCATAAATGGAACTCCTCTCACATTTTATAGTATGCTATATATAGCTTGCTATATATTGAGCCGTTCAAATTTTACCATTATTTGAATTTCAGATGACACGAATGTGAAAAAGTTCGGATAGAATCCCATTTTCACGTGAAGCAGGACAGGGTTAGAATTTCAGATCGTCCAGGAACTGCATTCCGCTGCTCATACGGTCGTAGTGGGTATTTCGATAATCCAGCAGAATGGCCATGACCGCTGTCTGCCCCCGGCCGGAGATGCGGGAGATGAGGTCGGTGACCAGCTGTTCCGGCAGACTGGCAAATGCGGTCAGACCGCGGACGGCCTCAGCATCGTCATTCTCCACCAACTCGGGGAGCAGCTTTTCCTGCTCCTGCGAAATATACGCTTCCCACGCGGAAGTGGTCTTCATGTCATAGGTCTCTTTGGAGACCAGATAAGTCCGTGCTGCCAGATGCTTCAGCTCCTCGGGAAAATCTGGAATTTGTCGGAGTGAACAGTGGATTCCCGTCAGATTCTCCTCGACTTCGTCATAGATATCCCGGTTGGCGGTGCGAACCGAAGGATCCAGCGAAACCTCCGTCTCCTCGCCGAAATAATCGTATACCACATGGTGGATGGTAACATACTGGTCCGGTCCGGCCAGTGCACGGCACTCTTTGAACGCAAACTCCTGAATTTCCACCGTCTCCGGGATGCGGAGATCCTGGAGTTCACTGCAGCCATAGAAGGCACAGGTTCCGATAAAACGAACCGAATCCGGGAGATGGACCGACTGCATAGAGGGACAGTTATAGAATGCACATTCCTGAATAGTCTCCAGCGAGTCCGGAATTTCAACCTGCTCCAGGGAGACACAGTTGCAGAACAGACAGGTCTCCAGGACTTTTAAGCCCGCCGGCAGACGCACTGCCCGGAGCGATCCGCAGTCCTGAAACGCACTGGAAGAGATAACCTTGACGCTGTCCGGGATATATATGGAGCGAACCGTCGCCGCCTCTTCGTCGAACGCGAAATCGTTGATGCTCTCAATGCCGTCGGGGATGATGACCTTTTCCGCATTGCCGGTATATTTGACAAGCATAGTACCGGAAATCCGGAAGTCGCCGGACTGCTCCGCCTGGCGCGGATGTTCCGCCGCGTCCTTCAATTCAAGATAGAGCTCGGAAAGGGCGTTGTTGTCACCGAAAAATGTTTTTTGAACCATCTGTTCATCCCTCCCATATATCTGCATTTTAACATGTAAGATGACAAATGAAAACGGCGGCGCTATACTGAACCTAGAATCAGAAAGGCAGATTATTACTATGAACCACAGAACTTCCGCAGCCCTCTGCATTTTGCTTGTCGCACTCCTCGTGTTTCCGTGCACCCCGGTTTACGCCGGCTCCTGCGGCCCGAAAACCTGCTGGAAAGTCAGCCTCGGGTCCCAATCCCTCCAGATGGACCGCATCCGGGACGCCAGAGATTTCGGCTGCTACCACACGGAAGACGGCCGCTACATAAAAAGCGGACTCCTGCTCCGCTCCGCCGCCCTCGAAGAGGCCTCCGAAAGCGATCTGGAAGATTTTTCCGACCAGTACCAGGTCGGCACAGTTATTGATCTGCGCAGTGAAGCGGAGCAGGCACAGTACCCGGACCGGACCATTGCAGGTGCGGTCCACGTCTCCTGCCCCATTGACCCCATTGCCTTTCCGGACGACTCCAATATTATGCAGGCAAGGCTCCAGTATGGGAACCATTATGCAGACCAAATTGCGAAAAATTACTACACCTGGCTCTGCACGGACCCTTCGGCACAGGCATCGTATCGCGCCATGTTCCGGCAGCTGCTCCGCTCCGGCGGAAAAGCCGTCCTGCTTCACGGGCAGAACGGAAAAGATCGGACCGGCTTCGGAGCGGCGCTGATCCTGTCCGCGCTCGGCGTTGACCGGGAGACCATTGAGGCCGATTATCTGATTTCCAACGAGTCCTACGCGGATGAAATCCACAAGACCAACGAGGCCGTACAGAACCGCTATCCGCTTCTCGGGTCCGAGGCAGGATCGCAGCAGGGAAAGACAAAAGGCGTCGATGCTGCCTGGCTCCGGGCAGCTTTTTCGGTCATCGACAGCCGTTACGGCGGCGTAAGTGCCTATCTGAAGAATCAGATGGGGCTCAGTCAAACAGAGCTGGCCAAACTCCGTTCTGTCTATCTGGCATAAAAAAGGACAGCTGCATAACGCAGCTGTCCCAAGATTGCAGAAGAATCAGAAATCCACTTCTGTATCGTAGTAGCACGCTTTCAGCAGCTTCTCCATCTCCTCCTGGCTGGGCTGACGCGGGTTGGAACCCGTGCAGGCGTCGCCAATAGCGTTGGCGGCAACGGAGGGAAGGCGCTCCAGGAAGACATCCTCCGGAACGAAACCCTGCTCGGTGGGATAGCTGTCGGCGCCATAATGCTGAATGCCGTGCGGAATGTTCATTTTATCGTTCATGTCGCGGCAGTACTGGATGAGATTGGCCACCTTCTCATCGTCGTCGGCTCCGCCAAGATGCATGTAGTCAACAATGACACCGTAGCGCTTCTTAGCAGTCGGATCTTTCGCATTGAAAGCGATAACTTTTGGCAGATACATGGCGTTCGCCGCGCCGTGAATGATGTGCGCTCCGCAGTCCGCATAGGCAGCACCGGTCTTGTGGGCCAGTGAGTGGACAATACCGAGCAGCGCGTTGGAGAAAGCCTCACCTGCCAGGCACTGCGCCGTATGCATGGCGTCACGCGCCGCCATGTCGCCGCTGTAGGAATTGTAGAGATTCGCCTGGATCATTTCAATGGCGTGAATGGCGAGCGGATCTGTGAAGTCGCTGTTGGCAGTGGAGACATAGGCCTCAATGGCGTGGGTCAGTGCATCCATGCCGGTATGGGCCACCAGCTTTTTCGGCATGGTGTGTGCCAGTTCCGGGTCCACAATGGCGACGTCCGGGGTAATATTGAAGTCCGCCAGAGGGTACTTGATTCCCTTTTTATAATCGGTGATGATGGAGAAAGAGGTAACCTCTGTCGCAGTGCCGGATGTGGAAGAAACAGCACAGAAATGTGCTTTGTTCCGCAGTTTCGGAATGCCGAAGACCTTGCACATCTCCTCAAATGTGATGTCCGGGTACTCGTATTTAATCCACATAGCTTTTGCGGCGTCAATGGGAGAGCCGCCGCCGATGGCGACAATCCAGTCCGGCTGAAATTCTTCCATAGTCTTGGCACCCTTCATGACCGTCTCTACCGACGGGTCCGACTCAATGCCCTCAATGAGCGCCACTTCCATACCGGCCTCTTTCAGATAGCCTTCCGCCTTGTCCAGAAAGCCGAAGCGCTTCATGGAACCGCCGCCGACACAGATTATGGCACGTTTTCCTTCCAGCGTTTTCAGCGCCTCCAGAGCACCGGGGCCGTGATAGATATCTCTTGGAATGGTAAACCTCTGCATAACTTTGCCTCCTTAAATAAAGTTGATTTACTTTTTGAATCAACTCCATCTTACCGGAACAGGCACATCGCTTCAATACAATTCTGTTAATTTTTCATCAAAGATGCACAGAAAGGAGTCATCTATGAGTTCGTTTAAAGATCTGCGCATTGTGGACAATTTCTATCAGACCTCATCCTACTTCCCAATGCCGACCATCTGCATTACCACCATGAACCCTGACGGCACGGTCAACGTCGGGTCCTACTCCCTCTGCTTTCCCTACTACATTGCCGGGAAAGACTACTACGCCATGCTGCTGGAGTGCCGCAACAACTCCAACACCTGCCAGAACCTGCTGCGGACGAAGAAATGTGCTCTGAACTTTATCCCGGACGACAAAAAATCCTTCCGGGAGGCCGTTCGCCTCGGCTATCCGGGTCCGTCGGATGAGAAGATGAAGGACTGCAGCTTTTCCTTCGAGGCCGGTCAGTTTGAGCCGGAGGACGACGAGCGCCCGCCGGTCATCTCCTCCGCAATACAGGTGTTTGAATGCACATGGGATGATGCTCTGGAAGATGCCGGCCAGAAATTTTCCGCCGGCGAGATGGATGGATATGAACCGCCGTACAACGATTTCAACGGCATTACGAGCAAGTTCGGCGCCCACTTTATTCTTCGCATTGAAAAGATTCTGATGAAGGAAAAATACTATAACGCCATTATCGACGGGGTCAAAGCGTCCGACTTTCCGCCCCTTCCGGTCGACTATGGCTACCGCGACTCCACCAACTTTTGGGCGAGCCCACACCGCCGGCCATACCGCATGCCCATCCAGGCACCGAAAGAGGCGGACCTCATGGCACTGCGCTATGCCGCTGACCGCATCGATGATACGGTTCGATTCACCGACGATGCCCTCCAGAAATTCACCAAAGTTCCGCGTCCCTTCCTAAAAACGGTACTGAAAGGCTGCGTCGACTGGGCCAAAGAAAACGGCGTCACCGTCATTACAGAAAAAGAGGTCGCCATCATCAACGACAAGAGGAACGCCGAAAAACAGGCGCGAAAAAAATAACATTGTAACAGGCTGGTTTCCATGCTATATTGCAATTAGTAAGCAAACGCTAACCAGTATGGAAAGGAAACCGCATCTATGGGAGTTCTAAAGCAATATTTCAATCAGACCCGAAAGCCCTCCGGCCGACTGGGCAGCCTGATGATCGCAAACATGAACCTCGGCCATGCCAGACTGGCTGACTGGGGTATGCAGCAGCTGCCGGAAGCCTCTCCCAAACAGATTCTTGAGATCGGCTGCGGCGGCGGGCGAAATGTCTCCCGGCTGCTGCAGACATTCCCGGCAGCCAGACTGACGGCAATCGACTACTCCCCGCTTTCCGTGCAGAAGACGAAAGCGCGAAACCGCGCCCTCGTTCAGGCGGGAAGGTGCACCGTCCTGGAAGCCGATATCTCGGCTCTTCCGTTCTCCGCCTCCTCGTTTGACCTTGTCACGGCATTCGAGACCGTCTATTTCTGGCCGGGACTGACGAGATGCTTTGCCCAGGCTGCAAACGTATTGAAACCCGGCGGAATCTTTCTGATTGTCAATGAATCGGACGGAACGGACCCGGCAAGTAAATCATTTGAGAATATCATTGAGGGCATGAAGCTCTATACAGAAGAGCAGATTTCCGAAGCACTTCGCAAAGCCGGATTTTCTTCGGTTCAGGCGTTCCACCACCCTTCCAAGTCGTGGCTGACGGTAATCGGCAGAAAATAAAAAAAGGACGTACGGCAGAAGCTTCTGCCGTACGTCCTTTTTAAAATGATAATGAATTACAGGATATCTATCGTCTCACCGTTGAGTGCCTTGTTCATGCTGCGGACCGCACAGAACTTTCCGCACATGCTGCAGGTATCCGAGTGGTCGTCCTCCGGCAGACGGCTGTCACGGATGGCCTTTGCAGTCTCCGGATCCAGTGCCTCCTGAAACTGAGCATCCCAGTCCAGCTTACGGCGTGCCTCCGCCATGCGGTCATCCTGGTCCCTGGCACCCGGAAGACCTTTCGCAATGTCGGCGGCGTGGGCCGCAATTTTACTGGCGATAATGCCGGTACGGACATCCTCGACGTTAGGAAGTGCAAGATGCTCTGCAGGCGTAACATAGCAGAGGAACGCGGCACCGTGCTCTGCGGCAATGGCGCCGCCGATGGCGGCGGTAATATGGTCATAGCCCGGAGCAATGTCGGTGACAAGGGGGCCAAGCACGTAGAACGGCGCACCTTTGCAGACCGTCTGCTGAACTTTCATGTTGGCTGCAATCTGGTCCATGGGAACATGGCCAGGGCCCTCTACCATAACCTGGACATTGTGCTTCCAGGCGCGTTCGGTCAGTTCTCCCAGCCGCATCAGCTCGCTGAGCTGAGTGCGGTCCGTAGCGTCTGCCAGGCATCCTGGACGGCATGCATCCCCGAGGGAGATCGTGACATCGTGTTCGTAGCAGATGTCGAGGATTTCATCGTAGTACTCGTAGAACGGGTTCTCCTCACCGGTCATGGACATCCAGGCGAAGACCAGGGAACCTCCGCGGGAGACGATGTTCATCTTTCGCTCGCCGTTTTTAATCTGCTCAATGGTCTTGCGGGTGATGCCGCAGTGCAGTGTGACGAAGTCCACGCCGTCCTCCGCGTGAAGCCGGATGACATCGATAAAATCTTTGGCGGTCAGCGTGTTGAGATCTCTCTGATAGTGGATAACCGAGTCATAGACCGGGACGGTACCGATCATAGCCGGGCACTCCGAACAGAGCTTTCGGCGGAACGGCTGCGTATTGCCGTGACTGGAGAGATCCATAATGGCCTCCGCACCGAGATTGACTGCGTTCATGACCTTCTGCATTTCGACGTCATAGTCTTTGCAGTCCCGGCTGACGCCGAGGTTGACGTTGATTTTCGTTTTCAGCATGCTGCCGATGCCGTTCGGGTCCAGATTTTTGTGACCCGGGTTGGCCGGGATGACCATCTTACCGGATGCAAGATACGGAAGCAGCTCCTCCGGCGTGCGATTTTCTTTTTTGGCGACGATTTCCAGCTCCGGCGTAATGATGCCCTTGCGCGCCGCCTCCATCTGGGTTTTGTATTCCTTTGCCATTGTGTTCTCCCTTCCGTCACTCCGAAAAAAAGCCGGAGCCCAAACGGGCCCCGGCGATGAATGCGACATTCATTCCCAAGACATCCCTCCGTTGGCATTGTCCAATTCAGGTTGCGGGGTCGCAGGCCTGGGCCTGCCTCTCAGCAAAAGCTCCCCCTGTCCATGGATTGTGATTATGATTTTTTCTCCTGGTCAGATTGCTCCGACTGATCTTTTTTCAGTTTGTCAAGGTCTTCCTGGGACTCTCCCGCTGTCACAGCCGTGAACAGCGAAATGCCAAAGAGCGCTGCAGCCAGCGCAGCCCATTTCTTCCATTCGGATTTCATAAGCAGCCCTCCTATTAACTCTAGGCTGATTATAGCACAATTGCGGCTCAGCGAAAATAGGGAAGCATGCGCTCCACATCCATACGGCGGAGCTCCCGCTGCACCTTGAATTTAGCTTCTTTAAAACCGGCGCGATACAGCCCGTGATCTCCGTGCACGCTCAGAAGTTTACAGTTCTTATACTGCTTTGCCGCGAGCTGGGAATAGCGGATATCGACCGCCTCATCCTCCAGCCCATGGACAATGATGACCGGCCGCGTAAACGGGCGGATCTCCCGCCAGGGATCCAGTTTCATGGCGTCTGTCATGTAGACCCGGCCGAGTTTTACCTTTCTGGCCCAAAAGGTCTCTGGGAGATGATAGGGGTCCACTTTCACAGTAGGGGTATAACCGTGCCGCGCACTGTTGGGAATGCTGAAGCCCGGATAGAAGAGCACCATCTGCTCAAACTGTTTGGGGCGTTCTCCCGCGGCCAGTGCCGCCACCAGGCCGCCCTGGCTGCAGCCGGAGAGGGTGATCCGGCTGGAATCCACCTCCGGCAGAGCGGAGATATAGTCGACGACGTTGAGAAGATCCTGCTTTTCGGTGAGGACACTCATTTTTGTGCTGTCACCGTCGCTGATTCCGCTTCCGGAACGGGTAAAGTCAAAGACGACAGCCAGATAGCCGACCTCAGTAAAAATCGGTGCATATTTTTCCGTAACATGCATGCTGCTCTCAAAGCCATGGCAGATAACAACCGTACGCATTGGGCCGACCGCTTCGCTGGGGCGCAGGATTTTCCCGCGCAGCGTATTGCCCTCGCTCTCTATGGAAAATGGAGTCGTACGGAGCATTGGATCTCCTCCTTTCGTCTTTGGTAAGGGATTATTATCTACGACTATGTCGATTTTGTCAAATTCCCTGTCCTCCGAAATTATCCTATGTTATAATTTTTTCATTCAAGATTCGAAATTTCTATGGAAAGGATGCAAAAGTATGCTCTCTCTCTTAATGGCACTTTCCAAAATTTCCCCGGAAGAACAGGCAAAACGTGCAGAGAACCATGTACCGACCCCTGTTATTGTCGTGCACGGCATGGGCGGTGCGCCGCTCTATAAAATGGAAAACGGTGAAATTACCGAAGTAGGGTCCGTCTCGGTCCGTCAGGTTCTCTCTGCATTCCGGGAGCATCCGGGTTCCCTGAAAAATGTATTCAAACTGGCCGGCAAAGATTCGGTAAATCTGTCCGAGTGGAACGCCCTCATCGACGGCGCTGCCGAATTTGCACGCACCACCGACATCAACTGTGACAGCGAAGGCGGCGCCAACGGCGTCTTTCTCCGCAATTACTGGGTAGAGCCCCTGTCCGAGCATCCGGAGTACTTCGACTTCGACAACGGCGTCACCCGGCTCGCCAAAGAGCTGGTCAATCAGACCGGCGGAGAGAACATCTATGCCTTCAACTATGACTGGCGGCTGGACCTTTACGACAGCGGAGCCAACGGGCTCAATGAATTTATTCACGCGGTACTGCGGCGGACCGGTGCAGAACAAGTCATCCTGCTCTGTGACTCCCTTGGTGCCGCCACCGTCAACTGCTACCTGGAGGCGCACAAGTTCGACGGGCTGCTGAAACGTCTCATTATCGTCAACGGCGCTTTTGAGGGCGTCGATTTTGCCAGCGCCTTTACACAGAATCTCTCCGTCGACGCCGATGAGGCGGGCGCCTACCTCAGCAATCTCAGCACCTCCCTGGACGGAGGCAAATATGAATATCTGTTTCTGGCCGGCTCTGCTCTGTTCTCCGGCATGATGAACAGCCTCTCCGAGAATCTGAACAACGGCTTTTCCAGCTCCCATATTCAGGACCGCATCTTTCTGGAATGTTTCAAGCCTGTTTTCGGAAATATCCCGGCGGTCTTCGAATGCATTCCCTACCGCAGTTTTGACCACGCCATGGAATGTATGACCTCCATTGGGTTTCTGGACAAAGATTCCACGCTCTACCGGAAACTGCAGCGGTATCACCGCGCACAGGGCGACGCAGAGCAGAATCTCAAAGATGTCCGGGACTTCGGCACGCAGACCGCCATCATCGCTTCTTATGGATATCCTGGCATTCCGTTCACGCCAAACTGCCGCAAGCAGACCGATATCTTAATTGAGACCGAATATGAATCCGGCGGGGCCACCGTGGCCTATTCCGGAGAGAAGCTGGATACATCTGACGGAGAGTACTGCTCTCCCGACGGCGAAATCGACGCCTCCACCTGCGTTCTCAAGGACAGTACCTGGTTTTTCAAGAATCTCCGCCATGTGGACTTCCAGGTGGGGACACCTGCAATGGAACTCGTCGCCGGGCTGACCCTCGGCAAATACAGCTGCAGTGTAAAAGCAGTACAGAAAGCGACCGGATACGGGCAGTTCCTGCTGGCAGACGCGAACCAGAATATCACCAATATTACCCCGGAGAATACCGGAGACGAAGTCCAGCAGCGCGTCCTGCCGACGGAAAAAATTGCAGACAGATTACACCGTTCCAATTGACAGCCAGGGGTTCGAATGCTATCATGCTAAAGTAATTTTAAACACAGGAGTTTAAACGATGCACGCAGCAGACAGCAAAAGCTTTGCATACTACTATTTTAGCTTTACCTATTTTGGCAAGGCTCCTTTGGTTTGCACAGCAATCTCTGCAGAAGTTTGAATTCATTCTTGTTTCAGACAACGACCTCGCAGCGCAAACCGGCTGCGAGGTCGTTTTGTTTTCTGCCATCGTTTCACAGACATTGGGAGGTAATTTCATGATTGTAGTTCTCAAGGAGAATCCTGACGCAGCACAGCTGGAGAGTCTCATCCACTGGCTGGAAGATAAAAATATTCAGGTGTTCCACTCGCAGGGTCAGAGTCAGACGATTCTGGGTCTCGTTGGCGACACCTCCCAGGTGAACGCGGACCTCATCTCCGCTCTGGACATCGTCGACAGTGTCAAACGAATTCAGGAGCCGTACAAGAAGGCGAACCGCAAATTTCATCCGGCAGACACGGTCATTGAGCTGTCCAATGGCGTTCGCATCGGCGACGGCAGCCTGACTCTGATTGCCGGCCCCTCCTCCGTTGAGAGCGAAGAACAGATCTTTCGTATTGCGAAGGAGGTCAAAGAAGCCGGCGCAGCGGTTCTGCGCGGCGGCACGTTCAAGCCGCGTACATCTCCCTATTCCTTCCAGGGCCTGCATGAAGAGGGCGTTCGGCTGCTGGTTTCAGCCGGAAAAGAATTCGGCATGCCAGTTGTATCGGAAATTATGAGCATGAAAGATCTGGACGCAATGGCCGACGTCGACATACTCCAGGTCGGTGCCCGCAATATGCAGAACTATGCGCTGCTCAAGGAGCTGGGGCGCACCGACAAGCCGGTTCTCCTGAAGCGCGGGCTCTCCGCCACCTATGAAGAACTCCTGATGAGCGCCGAATATATCATGTCCAAAGGGAACAGCAAAGTCATCCTCTGCGAGCGCGGCATCCGGACCTTCGAAGACTATACAACCACGACGCTGGACATCTCCGCTATCCCCGCACTGAAACAGCACTCGCATCTGCCGGTCCTTGCAGACCCGTGCCACTCCTCCGGCCGTGCCGACTTGGCGGAGCCGCTGGCGCTGGCCGCCACAGCAGCCGGTGCAGACGGACTTCTCGTAGAAGTCCATTACGACCCGCAGCACGCTGTCACCGACGGCCGCCAGCACCTGACTCCAAAAGCCTTCTCCAAAATGGCCCGTAAGTGCTGTGCCATCCACAGAACCATTCACGAGGAGGCCTGACCATGAAACAGATAAAGAATGTCGGCATTGTCGGTCTGGGTCTCATCGGAGGCTCTATGGCAAAATCCACTTCTAAGCATACCATCTGTCATGTCTTCGGCTACGACAAGAATCCGGAGGCCATCCAGCTTGCAAAGATGTCGGGCGCCATCCTTGACACCCTGACCCAGGACAACCTTAAGGATATGGACCTCATTATGATTGCAATTGCACCGGAGCAAATCGTTAAATGGATGAACGAAAACGCACCCTATTTCGACCAGCACACCATTCTGGTGGACTGCTGCGGCGTCAAGCGCTACATTTACAAAAACCTGTCGCCGCTGGCAGAGAAATACGGCTTCACCTATGTCGGCGGCCACCCCATGGCCGGCAAAGAGGTCGCCGGTTTCGCCAATGCCGACGCCTACCTGTATCAGGACGCTTCCATGATCCTCTGCCCCGACGAGACCACCGATATCGACACGCTGGATGTTCTCAAATCTTTTTATCTCTCTCTCGGATTCGGCGAAATCGTCTTTTCCAGCCCGGAAGAGCATGACAAGATCATCGCCTACACCTCCCAGCTGGCACATGCCGCCTCTTCGGCCTATATCAAGTCCCCGACTTCCCGCAGACGGATGGGCTTCACCGCCGGTTCCTACCGCGACATGACCCGCGTTGCCCGTCTGGACCCTGCCATGTGGACGCAGCTCTTTATGGCCAACGCCGACAACCTCGAATACGAACTTCAGGAACTGGTCGACAATCTGACCGATTACCTGAACGCCATCAAGGCACGCGACCCGGAGCAGCTCTGGCAGCTGCTGGAAGACGGACGCGAGCTCAAGGTCACCGAGCCGCTTGAGGACTGCTGAGAAAGGAGCAATCACCCATGTCCACCTCAATCACAGAAATTCCGGTCAAGGCGAGTACGCCCTACACCGTACACATCGGCAGCGGACTTCTTGCCGACTGCGGACCGGCCATTGCCGCACTGCACAGCCCCTGTACAGCTGCCATTATATCCGACAGCAATGTCGCACCTCTCTATCTCAGCACGGTTGAGCAGTCTCTCAAAAGTGCAGGGTTCCGGACGATCTCCTTTGTCTTTCCCGCCGGTGAGGCGTCCAAAAACATCCATACCTTTTCCAATATTCTGGAGTTTCTGGCGGGCCATCACATAACCCGTACCGACCTCGTTGTCGCGCTCGGCGGCGGAGTCACCGGCGACATGACCGGGTTTTCCGCCGCCTGCATCCTCCGCGGCATACCCTATGTCCAAATTCCGACCTCTCTGCTCGCAGATGTCGATTCCTCGGTCGGAGGCAAAACCGCCATTGACCTCGACGCCGGTAAAAATCTGGCAGGCGCTTTCAAACAGCCTCTGGCCGTTTTCTGTGACACTGACACCCTTCAGACGCTCCCGGATGAGGTATTTTACGACGGCTGTTCCGAATGCATCAAATACGGCGTCTTGGGTTCCCGGGAAATTCTGAATATTTTTGAGTGCGGAGATCCCCGCGCCTCCATCCAGCAGGTTATCGCCGACTCAGTTCAAATGAAGGCGGACTACGTCGCAGAAGACGAATTCGACACCGGCATGCGCCGCTATCTCAATCTCGGCCACACCCTGGGCCATGCCATTGAGCGCCGCAGCAACTTCCAGCTCATGCACGGCCATGCCGTCGCTGTCGGCATGGTGCTGATCTCCCGCGCCGGAGAAAAGATGGGAATCACCGAGCCGGGAACCGCCGACCGTCTCTCCGCCATCCTGACGCGAAATCATCTTCCGGTCTCCACCTACCTCTCGGCGGAAGAAATCACCGAGACCGCACTCAACGATAAAAAGCGCAAGGGCGACTCCATCGCCCTGATCGTCCCAGAGACGCTGGGCAAATGCGTCACCAAAACCATCCCTGTGAGCGAACTTCTGCAGGTTGTCCGCTTTTCTCTCGGGGAGGCGTAACCATGAACGCTGTCTATTCCCCCTCTGACCTGCACGGTGCCGTCGACGCCATCGCCTCCAAGTCAGATCTCCACCGCCTTCTCTTCTGCGCTGCACTGGCCGACCGCCCAACCCGCATCATCATGAACGGTCCTGCCGTGCTCTCCGAAGATATCAAAGCCACCGTATCCTGTCTGGAGCAGCTGGGCGCCAACATCCGCTGCCTTCCGGGCGTATTTGAGATTTCGCCGGTAGAATACCCCGCAGATGCCCCCTCCTTCGACTGTCGGGAAAGCGGATCCACCCTCCGCTTCCTGCTCCCGGTAGCCGCCGCCTGCAGCACCAGCCCCAGTTTCACCGGCCGCGGACGGCTTCCCGACCGCCCGGTCGGAGACCTGCTGCATGCACTTGGGGAAAACGGCATTTCTGTCTCGGCCCCTCGGCTTCCGTTCTCATTTTCCGGCCGCCTGCACCCCGGCACCTACACGCTGCCCGGCAATATCAGCTCCCAGTACATCACCGGGCTCCTTCTGGCCCTCCCGCTTCTGGAGAGAGACAGCGACATTGTCCTCACCACGGAGCTGGAATCTGCCTCGTATGTCGGAATCACACTCCATTCCCTTGCTCAATTCGGAATCCGCATCGAGCAGGCAGAGCATGGCTGGCACGTTCCGGGTCGCCAGTTCTACCGCAGTCCCGGGACGGTAATGGCCGACGGCGACTGGTCCAATGCCTCCTGCTTCTTCCTGGCCGGTGCGCTCGGAGAAAAAGGCGTCACGGTAAGAGATCTCCACCTGGACTCCCCTCAGGGGGACAAGGCCGTGCTGGAACTGTTCCGCACATTCGGAGCGGAGGTCTCTCTCCAGACCGCCGACGGCCGTGTCGCTGTCACGGTAAGACCTGGAGAACTGCACGGCACAGAAGTCGATCTTACGGACATCCCGGACCAGCTCCCGGTGCTCGCCGTGCTTGCAGCCTGTGCAGAAGGGAAAACCATCTTTTCCGGTGCCGCCCGGCTCCGCCTCAAAGAGAGCGACCGCATTGCCGCCGTCGCCGACATGCTGCACGCATTTGGCGTGGAGGCCGTTGAGGCCCCGGACGGGCTCACCGTGACAGGGACCGGTGGAAAACCTTTGCATGGCGCTGCCGTTTCATCATATAATGATCACCGTATTGTCATGGCGGCCTCCATTGCCGCGGCAAAAGCCGACGGCGAGACCACGCTCACCGGCTGTGAGGCTGTCAACAAATCCTATCCGACCTTTTTCCACGACTATCTTGCACTCGGAGGAATTGCCAATGTCATCTAAATTCGGAGAAAATCTTTCCGTAGCCGTCTTCGGACAGTCCCACGGCAAAGCCATCGGCGTTGAAATTGACGGCCTGCCGTCCGGCGAATCCATTGATATGGAAGAGCTCCAGCGGTTTCTGGACCGCCGGAAGCCCGGACAGGGGGCCATGACGACCCGCCGCAAAGAGACCGATGTTCCTACGTTTCTCTCCGGAATCGTGGATGACACCACCTGCGGTTTTCCCATCTGTGCAGTCATTCAGAATGCAGATCAGCACTCTCACGACTACAACAATCTGCGCACGAATCCCCGTCCCAGCCATGCGGATTACACGGCATATCTCCGCTACGGCGAGGCCCGTGATATGCGCGGCGGCGGGCATTTTTCCGGCCGTCTGACGGCACCTCTCTGCGTCGTCGGCGGCATCTGCAAACAGATCCTCGCACGGCGCGGCATCTATGTAGGTGCCCATCTGCAGCAGGTAAGTGACATTCAGGATGAACGATTTCCGCTCTATCCGACGCCGGAGCTCTTCGACGAAATCGCGGCGCGGAATCCTGCTACGATCAGCGAGTCCGCCGGGCACAGAATGGAAGAAGCAATTGTCGCGGCTTCCAAGAAGCTGGACTCCTGCGGAGGCATTATTGAGTGCGCCGTCATCGGCTTTCCCGCTGGCATCGGCGACCCGATGTTCGACGGCGTGGAAAATCAGCTGGCAAAGGCTCTGTTCGGCATCCCTGCCGTCAAGGGGCTGGAATTCGGCAGCGGCTTTGCCGGCGCCGCATCTCACGGTTCCGAAAACAATGACCCGTTCATCCTGAAAGACGGGAAGATTGCCACCGAGACCAACCACGCCGGCGGTATCAACGGCGGCATCAGCAACGGCATGCCCATTGTCTTCCGTCTCGCCGTAAAGCCCACCGCCTCCATCAGCCAGAAGCAGCGTACCGTCAATCTGGAGACCATGGAGGAGACGGAACTGGTTATCAAGGGCCGCCATGACCCCTGTATTGCTGTTCGCGCCGTCCCGGTGGCGGAGGCCGTCGCCGCCACTGTGGTCACCGATCTCCTGATCGGCGCCCACCAGCTTTAAGAGGAGGTCCCCCATGGATTTATCGGAAAACCGCAAACGTATCGATGAAATTGACGACGAGATGCTGAAGCTCTTCCTGGAGCGCATGGATATCTCGAAAGATATCGCCGCCTATAAGGCGGAACACAGCATTCCCATTCTGAATCGCGCAAGAGAGCGCGAAGTGCTGGCAGAGGTGGCAGAAAAGAGCGGCGACATGGAGCTCTACACCCACCGCTTCTTCTCCAACATTATGGAAATCAGCCGCGCCTATCAGGCTTCGCTGGACCCGAAAGATTCCGAACTCATCACCGCCATCAAGGCATCCCGTCTCCCTGCCGATGCACTGTACCCCCATGCAGGCCGCATTGCCGTTCAGGGCGTAGAGGGCGCCTATGGCCAGAAAGCGGCAGACCGCCTGTTTGACCGCGGCAGCCTTCTGTTCTTCAAGTCCTTCGGCGCTGTCTTTGACGCCGTAGAGAACGGGCTCTGCGACTTCGGAATCGTACCCATTGAGAACAGCTCCTATGGTTCCGTCCGTGAGGTTTTCTCACAGTTCCAAACCCACAATGTGTATATCACGCGGGCGACCAAGGTCAATGTCCAGCATGAGCTGCTGGCAAAGCCCGGGACCCAGCTCTCGGACATCCGGGAAATCTATTCGCATGAGCAGGCCATCGGCCAGTGCGACAGCTTCCTGAAGTCGCTCGGCAGCAAAGTCAAAATCATTCCGGTGGCCAACACGGCCCTCGCCGCCAAGATGGTGGCCGAGAGCGGAAGAAACGACGTCGCCTCCATCTCCTCCCACGACTCCGGCGAGCTCTACGGGCTCCGGACAGTGCGGAGTAATATTATGGACAGCGCCAATAACTACACCCGGTTTGTTGCTCTGAAAAAAGCTCCAGTGGTCTATCCCGGTGCCAACCGCATCAGCATTTATCTGACCACGCCCCACCGGCCCGGCGCTCTGTACCAGATCCTCTCGCAGTTCGAAGCACTCGGCATCAACATCACCAAGCTGGAATCCGTTCCCATCACCGGAAGCGACTTTGAATTCATGTTCTATATTGATTTCACGGCTTCTGTCTGGGACGACGGCGTCCTGCATCTGCTTGACTACCTCAACAAAAACTGCGACATCTTCAAGTATCTCGGCAATTACCCTGAAATCCACTGAGAAAGAAGGCTGTTTCGTGTCTGATCCTGTCTATGGGCTGCTGGGCCGAACACTGGGCCACAGCTACTCCCCCGCCATCCACGCCGCCCTCGGTGACACCGCCTATCGGCTCATTGAGCTGGAGCCGGAGGAGCTCCCGGCCTTTCTCGCCCGCCCAGATATCGGCGGTCTGAATATCACCATTCCCTACAAAAAGGACGTCCTCCCATTCTGCGATTCGGTCTCCGATTCCGTCCGGCGAATCGGCGCAGCCAACACTCTGGTGCGGCGGAACGGGAAACTCCAGGCTTACAATACGGACAAGCCTGGATTCATGACCATGACCCATTCAGCCGGCATCTCCGTAAAGGGGGCAAAAGTCCTGGTGCTGGGCACGGGAGGTGCTTCCCGTGCGGTCATCGCCGGACTGGAAGATATGGGTGCAGCCGATATCGTCTCCATCTCCCGCACCGGCGAAAACAATTATCAGAATCTGGACCGGCACGCAGATGCCGATGTCATTGTCAACACCACTCCGGTCGGTATGTATCCAAATGTGCTGCAGTCTCCGCTCTCGCTGGACGGATTTTCACGTCTCCGCGGCGTGCTGGACGTCATCTACAACCCGGCCCGTACCGGCCTCCTGCTCCAGGCCGAAGAGCGCCGCATACCCTGTGCAGGCGGGCTGACCATGCTGGTGGCCCAGGCAGTGAAGTCGCACTGCATCTTTTTTGATACGGAAGTCCCGGACGGGACCGTCGCCTCCATTGTCCACGATCTCCGGGCACAGGAAGAAAATATTATCCTTATCGGCATGCCCGGGAGCGGCAAAACCACTATTGCAGCGGAGCTCGGTGCCAGAACCGGCAAACCCGTTGTCGATCTCGACGCAGAAATCGAGAAGGCTGCCGGTATGTCCATCCCTTCCCTCTTTGCGGAAAAAGGCGAGCCGGCGTTCCGTGATCTTGAATCAGAGCAGATTGCCCGCTTCGGTGCAAAAAGCGGACAGATCCTCTCCATGGGCGGCGGTGCTGTCCTGCGGGAGGAAAACTATCTGCCGCTCCACCAGAACGGCCGAATTTACTGGCTGCAGCGCAGCCTGGACGCACTTCCCATGGACGGCCGTCCGCTGTCCCGGGACCGCGCGGCGTTGGAGAAGATGTACCAGGAGCGGAAAAGTCTCTACGCCCGTTTTTCTGACGCTGTCATTGTCAACGACAGCACGCCGCAGCACGCTGCGCAGGCCATTTTAGATGACTACGCACTTGCACAGTTGTAATCAGTTTTCACAGAAAAAGCCTTGCAAAGTGCGGCGGGTTCGTTATAATGATTGTAACAAAGCTTTTTAGGGAGGTAACACTATGGCTTACAAAATTACTGACGACTGCATCGCTTGCGGTTCCTGCATGGACGGATGTCCGGTAGAGGCAATCTCCGAAGGTGCTGACAAATACAACATCGACGCAGATGCCTGCATCGAGTGCGGCGCTTGCGCTGACACCTGCCCGAACGACGCCATCGTTCTGGACGACTAAGACAAAGCGAACAAAACACCCGGATGGCACCCCATTCGGGTGTTTTTCTATGCAGCCGGCAGAAAGGAGAATCAAAATGGCGTGGTCTCTGGAAAATCTTGGAAACGATGTATCTCTGTACATCTCAGAGGAACACGGTTTCGGTACAGATGCACTACTTCTTGCCGATTTCGCCGCCCCTCACCGGCGCGACCGCTGTATTGACCTCGGAACCGGCTGCGGTATTATCCCTATGCTCTGGTACCGAAACGGCGTGACAGAGGATCTGTACGGTCTGGACCTTCAGGCCTCCGCCATCGAACAGTTCTCCCGCTCCCTGGAAATCAATGGGAATCCCTCCTCCGTGCACGCGCTACAGGGGGACCTGCGGGAACTGCCCCCTGATCTCCCCTTCGGCACATTTCGCGTGGTCACTATGAACCCCCCATACAAGCGCATGGCTGCCGGCATTCTCTCCCGTGCCGCCTCCGACCAGATTGCACGCCATGAGACAGAATGTAAGCTGGAGGACATCATGGCAGCCGCTGCAAAACTGCTGACCTACGGCGGCCGGTTCTGTCTCTGCAACCGTCCGGAACGTCTTGCCGACGTCATCGTCGCCATGCGCGGAGCGGGGCTGGAGCCCAAACGCCTGCGCTTTGTCCAGAAACGCCCGGAGACCCGGCCCTGGCTCTTTCTGCTGGAAGGCCGTCTATATGGAAAACCGTTTCTCGATGTCCTGCCGCCCTTCTATATTCAGAACGAGTCAGGCGGCGACTCGGACGAACTGCTCCGGGTCCTTGGCTGCTACAGAAAGGAGAACTCCCATGGCAAAGCTTAAAATCGGCGTCCTCTATGTGGTGGGAACGCCAATCGGAAATCTGCGTGATTTCTCCCCCCGCGCCGTCGAGACTCTGACCGATGCAGACTTCATTGCCGCGGAGGACACACGGGTCACCCGAAAACTGCTGACCCATTTTGAAATCCACACCCCTATGATCTCCTATTACGAACACAACAAGATGGAGCGCGGACCTGAGATTGTGGCCCGCATCCAGAACGGCGAGAGCTGCGCCCTCGTGACGGACGCCGGCATGCCGGCCATCTCCGACCCGGGACAGGACCTGGTCGACCGCTGCCTGCGCGCCGGTCTCCCGGTTGTCTCTGTTCCAGGCCCCACCGCATTTGCCACAGCCGTTGCCCTGTCCGGAATGGACTCCACCCGCTTCACCTTTGTGGGCTTCCTTGCCGTGGACAAAAAGAAGCGGCGGGAACAGCTGGATTTCATAAAAAAGCAGACCTGTACCGTTGTCCTCTATGAGGCACCCCACAAGCTCTCTGCGACTCTGCAGGACCTCTATTCGACACTCGGTGACCGGCAGATGACGATTCTGAGGGAACTCACCAAGGTTCACGAGGATATCATCCGTCTCTCTCTGGCCGAGGCCGTCGAGAGATATCCCAATAACAATCTCCGCGGAGAACTGGTTCTTGTCCTGGAGGGCGGTCCAGATGAGAAACAGAAACCGACCCTCGAAGATGCCGTGGAGCGGGCCCGCTATTTCATGGAAAACGGCATGGCTGCAAGCGCTGCAGCCAAACTGGCCGCCAAAGAAAGCGGCATCAAAAAAGGCGACATTTACCGGAATTTGTAAAGATACGACCCTGTTCCGGGATTTTTCCCTTTTCAAACTGTGAAAAATGTTGTAGAGTATAGAAGATAGGTTGTAACCATTTTGTAACTATTTGCCTGTCAGACTATATTTTTGCTTAATTAGGGATATATATATATGAATAGAACCGAAACTTCATCTGTTACACACACAAACGTTACCCATAGAATCTTATCTTCCATTTTGGCGCTCGCCTGTCTCCTGTGCATGGCAATTCCTCTCACAACCCACCGGGTTTTCGCTTATACACCGCGTCTGAGCGCCCCTGCCTTGCAGCAGATCCAACTGCATTCTTTTGTCAAAAACAGTCGTGTTTGGA
>R19__coassemble_66_pt1 | contig 59649 bp, 51 predicted proteins | sample R19__metabat2_high_PE_001 | metagenome-assembled genome bin R19
CATCTGTCAGGTCCGCCTTGCTGACGGTCCCTGCGGAGTCCACCGGCAGCCGGACCACCTCAAAGCCGAACTCCTCCAGCCGCTTCATGGGCTCCTCGACGCTCGGGTGCTCAATGTCCGTTGTAACAATTCGTTTGCCCCTGCGGCGAAGCGCCAGGGCACTGCCGAAAATGGCGAGATTGTTGCTGTCCGTTCCGCAGCCGGTGAAGACGATTTCCTCCGGCTGGGCCCGAAGCGTGGCGGCGACAGTTTTCCGGCACTCCGTCAGGAGACGGTTCGCGTCGTCCCCGGGTTTGTGCAGCGAAGACGGGTTGCCCCAGCGGTTGGTCAGGGCGTCTACTGCAGCATCCACGGCCTCCTGGCAGGGTTTGGTCGTGGCACTGTTATCGAAATAGCATTCCATGGATTATGCAAAGTCCTTCATATAAGATTCATCGGCGTTCTTCCGCAGCCGTGCGATCATTTCCGCCGCATCGGGTGCGCGGAAGATCGTGCTGCCGGAGACGAAGCAGTTGGCCCCGCCGGCGGCACAGAGTCCGATATTTTCCGCGTTGATTCCGCCGTCCACCTGGATGATGAGGTCTTTCCGGCCGCGGCGCTGCGCCTCGGCGCGGACCGCTTTGATTTTCGGCACCATATCTGCCATAAATGACTGCCCGCCGAACCCGGGCTCTACGGTCATAACCAGGACCATCTCCAGACCGTCCAGGTACGGGAATACCGCTTCCGCCGGCGTCCCCGGCTTCAGGGCAATGCCTGCTTTCATGTTATGCTCGTGGATAGCACGCACGGTCTCGGCCGGATCGGAATCCGATTCCAGGTGGAAATCAAAATAATCGGTCCCTGCGTCGGCAAAGGGGGCCACATAGGCAAGCGGATCCGAGATCATCAGATGGACATCGGCGACGCCCTTCTGGGTCTTCGTCAGACTCTTGACCACCGGGACGCCGATGGTGATGTTCGGGACAAAGTGGCCGTCCATGACGTCGTAGTGCATCCACTCGGCACCGGACGCCTCCATGCGCGCAATCTCCTCGCCCATACGGGCGAAGTCGCAGGAAAGAAGAGACGGGGAAATGATAGCCATAAGCAGCCTCCTGAAAGAACGAATTACTAAAACAATAATAAAGTTTATCATAATATAAAAAAATAGGAAGCGAAAAATGTCAAGGGGTTCCTGAAAATTTAAGATTTGGAAGGCGCGTGCAGACAAGATGTTCGCAGAATCCGGAATTTGTGCTTTTCACTAAATGGAAAATATGCTATCATTCTAGCAATTCTATTTATTTAAACCTATTAAGGGGGATTTTCCATGAATATCGCTGTATTGGGCTACGGCACAGTCGGCTCAGGCGTGGTTGAAATCATCAACACGAAGCACGATGTCATTCTGGGCAGAAATTCGAAAGAGGATCTCAACGTCAAATACATCCTCGACCTCAAGGATTTTCCGGACGACCCCAATCACGACAAAATCGTCCACGACTTCAACACCATCCTGGAGGATGAGTCTGTTGAAATCGTCGCCGAAGTCATGGGCGGCGTTCATCCGGCTTACGACTTCTCCGCTGCGGCACTGGCTGCCGGCAAACACGTCGTCACCTCCAACAAAGAGCTGGTCTCCAAGAAAGGCGCCGAGCTCATTGCCATTGCCAAGGAGCACAACGTCAACTATATGTTCGAGGCAAGCGTCGGCGGCGGAATTCCGGTTCTGCGCCCCATCGCATTCGACCTCGCCGGCAACAATATTGAAAAAATCAACGGCATCCTGAACGGAACCACGAACTTCATCCTCTCCAAGATGATCTTCGAGAACCTCACCTTCGAGGACGCCCTGAAGATTGCACAGGACAACGGCTATGCCGAGAAAGATCCCACCGCCGACGTCGAGGGCATCGACGCCGTCCGCAAGATCTCCATCCTGAACAACCTGGGCTTCGGCTTCGGCGTCAACCCGGACGAAGTTCACACCGAGGGCATCACCCACATCACGCTGGAAGATGTCGCCTATGCCGAGAACTATGACTGTGTCATCAAGCTCCTCGGAACTGCGGAAAAGCTCCCGGACGGCAAAAACTATATCCTCGTAGGCCCGGCCTTCGTCCCGAAGACCAGCATGCTTGCCAAAGTAGACGGCGTCCTCAACGCAGTCATGATCCACGGCGACAACGTCGGCGACGTCATGTTCTACGGCCCCGGCGCCGGCAAACTTCCGACTGCCTCCGCCGTCGTCGGTGACATTGTCGACTGCGCCAACCACAAGGACGAGCGCCGCACTCTCAACTGGGGTGACGAAGACATGTCCCGCATTGCGGACTACATGGAAGTCCCGAACAAATACTATATCCGCCTGAAAGTCACCGACCCGGACAACGTCCAGCACGAAGTCCGTGAGGCTTTCGGCAGCATCTATCTGCTCGCCAGAAGCGGCGCCTACAACCAGGAGCTCGCCTTCATTACCGAGAAACTGACAGAAAAAGAAGTCCGTGCGAAACTCGACTCCCTGTCCTCGGTCAAGCTCAAATCGCTGATCCGCGTAGCCGACTGCTGATCTAAGGAGGACAACAATGGCTTTATTCGTACAGAAATTCGGCGGCTCTTCCGTCGCCAATGCCGAGCGCGTCAACAACGTCGCCGACATCGTCGCCAAGACCTATCTCGACGGCAATGACGTCGTGGTCGTTGTCTCCGCACAGGGCGACACCACCGACGATCTCATCGCCAAGGCAAACGAGATCAACCCCAAGGCCTCCAAGCGCGAGATGGACCAGCTCCTCTGCGCCGGCGAGGAGATCTCCATTGCACTCCTGGCCATGGCCCTGCAGAAGCGCCGCATTCCGGTTATCTCCCTGCTCGGCTGGCAGGCCGGCTTCTATGCCAGCTCCGCCTACACCAGCGCCCGCATCCACAAAGTCGACTGCGACCGCGTCCGCTCCGAGCTGGACAAAAACAAGGTTGTCGTCGTCGCCGGCTTCCAGGGCATCAACAAATACGATGACCTGACCACCTTCGGCCGCGGCGGTTCGGACACCTCGGCCGTCGCCCTTGCCGCCTCCCTGAACGCTGACAGCTGTCAGTTCTGGAAGGACGTCCGCGGTGTCTACACCACCGATCCGCGCAAGGTTCCGAACGCAAAGAAACTCAACGAGATCACCTACGACGAGATGCTGGAGCTCTCCACGCTGGGCGCCCAGGTCCTGAACAACCGCTCCGTCGAGATGGCCAAGAAATACAATGTCCCCCTGGAGGTCCGCTCCAGTCTTGAACCCGATATCCCAGGCACAATAGTCAAGGAGGTTGCCAAAGTGGAAAAGATGCTCATCCGCGGTGTCACCAAAGACACCCATGCCGCCCGTATCTCTGTTCTGAAACTCCCGGACGAGCCGGGTGTCGCCTTCCGCCTTTTCCAGGCCCTCGCCCAGAAGCGGGTCAACGTCGATATCATCCTGCAGTCCGTCGGCCGCGACGAGACCAAGGACATCTCTTTCACCGTCCGCGACACCGACGTCGACATCGCCAAAGAGGCCGTTCTCAACACCTTCGAGGAGATTGACGAGAACAACATCAAAGTGGACACCAACGTTACCAAGGTCTCCATCGTCGGAGCCGGTATGGAATCCCACCCGGGCACCGCAGCCAAGATGTTCGAAGCCCTCTACTCCGCCGGCATCAACATTTCCATGATCTCCACCTCGGAAATCAAGATCTCCGTTCTCGTGGCCACCCCCGACGCAGACAAAGCAGTCGCCGCCGTCCACGCCGCCTTCTTCCCGGAGAACTGACGCAGATTAAATCGATTTGAAAAAGGACCGCCTTCCAGCGGTCCTTTTTTGTGTCTTCTATTGCAAAAACGCCGCCCCGGGGAGCACCTGGGACGGCGATCAAACATTCTGAATCGAGCGGATTATTTGGTGTTGGCGTTGAGAGAGGCCAGGGCGGTCTTCTGGGCACGCTCCTTGGCGGTGGGCTTGTAGGCCTTCGGGTGATAGTACTTGTCCAGCTTCTTCTGCGTGTTGCCCTTGCGGAAGTAGCGGATGATGTTCTGGACCGGTGGGCGCAGGGTGTCGCTCATCCAGGTCATGGCGTACTCGACCGTCGCATCGTCCTCTTTAGCCAGACCGACGCCGAGCACTGAGACAGCGACCAGGCTCTGCGTGTCCTTTTCGCCCTCGTCGTAGAAGAGATTCAGAGCGCGGAACAGGCGCTTCAGGACCTGGCGGTCCTTAGACTTGATGGCGCCGATGACCGGTTCCGTCACGTTGTCCTGGATGTACTCCTCCGGCAGGAAGCGGCCGTACTGGTCAATGTTTTCGTCGGCTTTGCCGCGGAGATCCGGGAAAATGCCCTCAAGGCGATAGGCGAGATCCAGCGCGTCGAACTGCTCGTCGGCGCGTTTGCCCTTCTTGTGGGCGTTGGTCGTCTTCGGATTTTTCGCATTCTTTTTTGCCGGGGCAGCCGTCTTTTTCTTTCCGGCCGGAGCGGAGCTGCCGCCCTTCTTCTTCGATTTGTCGACGGCCTCATAGACGGGGTCTGTCCCGAAGAAAGTGGCAATGCAGTCAATAATCTCATTGCCGGCAGAGCGAAGGTCTTTCTGGCCCCAGTCCTCGTTCTGGTTCTCAAAGAGCGTCTCGGAGAGCTCATGGAACTCGTTTTCGCCTGATTTGGCGGCGAGAATTTTCATGGTGCTTCCGGAGAACTCCAGGCGCGCCGTGCCGGCGCTGCCCTCGTAGTTGACGGAGGTCAGGCTGGTGTCCGACGTGTCAATGCTGGCATGGTCCTTGGAGCCTGGGACCTCTTTGGCCTCCAGGCCGGCATTTGCCATGGTGCCGCTGATCTGCTTCATGAGCGTGCGGATGGCTTCGATAGTGTCGATCATATCTATTACCTCTTATATATCTCGATGGTAAAACATATGAATTTTACCATAGCCTGTGCCCTTTGTCATCACATTTTTCGTTGCACGCCCTAATTGCTTATGATAGAATCTTAGCCGTATAACATGAAGTCTGTTAGTTTCTCCGGGAGGGCAAACGCCATGAAAAATGTACTGGTCCTGTTCGGCGGTGTATCCAGTGAGCACGATGTCTCTACGGTCTCCGCCGCATCTGTTATCTCGAACATTCCAACCGACCAATATCGGCTGTATCTGATAGGCATTACGAAAGAGGGCGACTGGTTCCTGTACGACGGCTCGCCGGACGATCTGCCCGACGACCAGTGGCTGAAAAAAGGTACCCGCCGGAAGGCGTTTCTCTCCCCCGATCGCTCGGTCCACGGCATCACCGTGGTTGAGGACGGGAAAGCGGAAAACATCTACATCGATATTATTTTCCCCGTACTCCACGGAAAGAACGGCGAGGACGGCACCATGCAGGGCCTCTTCCAGCTGGCGGGCATCCCCTTTGTCGGCTGTGACGCCGCCTCTTCCGCGGTCAGCATGGACAAAATCTATACCAACTCCATGGCGGACGCCTATGGCATTCCGCAGGCGCGCTGGGACAGCATTACCGCATACGAGTATAAGACCGGACAGAAGACGCTCCAGGAGGTCGCCGACAAACTCGGATTCCCCATCTTTGTCAAGCCGGCCAACGCCGGCTCCTCGGTGGGCATTTCAAAAGCCCACAACATGGAGGAGCTGGAGGCAGGACTGAACCTCGCACTTCAGAACGACTCCCGCGTCCTGTTCGAGGAGTTCATCGACGGCTTCGAGGTTGAGTGCGCCGTCCTCGGAAACGACGACATCCAGACCGGCGTCGTCGGACAGATTACCCCGGCCAACGAGTTCTACGACTATGACGCCAAGTACGCCAACGCCGCAAGCCTGCTGAACATCCCGGCACTGGTCCCGGAGGCCGCCCGGAACGAGGTTGCGGAGCAGGCCAAGCGCGTCTTCAAGGCCCTCGGCTGCACCGGCTTCTCCCGCGTCGACTTCTTTGTCACGAAAGCGGACGGCAAGGTGCTGTTCAATGAAATCAACACCATCCCCGGCTTCACCTCCATCAGCATGTATCCGAAGATGTTCGAGGCCGCCGGCGTGCCCTACGGCGAACTCTGCCGCCGTCTGCTCCAGCTCGCCGAGGAAAAATGGGGGGCCGCTTCCAATTGACCAGAGAGAAAAACCGGTATCGCATTACCATCCACGATATCCACAACGTGGACCAGGAGGTCTCCGACACCACAATGACGGTGTTCGGGAACCTCATTCCAGATGACTACGGCTTTACCCTCCGCTACCTGGAACAGTCCGGCGAGATGGAAGGCTTTGCCACCGAAATCGGCTATGACGCCGACGCCAACACCGTCTCCATCCGCCGCCGCGGCGACAGCTCCATGGAGCTGTTCCTCGAAGAGGACAAGCGCCACAACTGCGTCTATGATCTGCCGGAGGGCCGCCTCATCATGGGTGTCTCCACCCGGAAGGTCAACACCTCCATGAGCCGCTTCGGCGGGCGCATGGACCTCGTCTATGATATCGACTTCAACGCGGGCTTCGTGTCGGAGAACACGCTGGAGATTACTGTAAAGGAGATATTCTGAATGTCCAATCCTGTTTCCATCGCCAAGCAGCAGCTGCGGGACAAGGTCACCGGCGCCATGAACGATCTCATGGCCGAGGGCGCCCTTCCCCAGGGCACTCTGCGCGCGTTTAACATTGAAGTACCCGCCGACCGGAAGAATGGCGACTTCTCGGTCAATGCGGCCATGGTCAACTCCAAGACCTTCCGCATGCCGCCCCGCAAATCCGGTGAACTCATTGCTCAGAAGCTCGACCTTTCCGGCACCTACTTTGACCGCTGTGAGGTAGCAGGCCCCGGCTTCCTGAATTTCTACTTAAACCAGCGCTATTACGCCGATATCCTCCTGAATATCCATTCCCAGGGAGATCAGTTCGGCCGCTCCGACTACGGCCAGGGCAAAAAGATGCTGGTGGAATTCGTCTCCGCCAACCCGACGGGCCCCATGCACATGGGCAACGCCCGCGGCGGCGCACTGGGTGACTGCCTCGCCTCCGTCCTGGACTGGGCCGGCTACGATGTCTCCCGTGAATTCTATATCAACGACTACGGCAACCAGATTGAGAAGTTCGCCATGTCCCTGGACGTCCGCTACCGCCAGCACTTCGAGGGCGAAGACGCCGTCGAGCTTCCGGAGGACGCCTATCACGGCGCCGACATCCGGGAACTGGCCGAAGCCTTCATTGCGGAGACCGGCGAAAAATATCGGAACGCCTCCGAAGAAGAGCGCCGCAAAGCCCTTGTCGACTTTGCTCTCCCGCGCAACATTAAAAACATGCAGGATGCCATGGAAAAATACCGGATTCACTATGACACCTGGTTCTATGAGAGCTCCATCCACAAGGACGGCGAAGTCCGGGACACCATCGACGAACTCACCGCCAAGGGGCTGACCTACGAGAAGGACGGCGCACTCTGGTATAAGAATATCGAGGTCCAGACCAAACGCCTGCTCGCCGCCGGCAAGACCCAGGAGCAGATCGACAAGCTGGAGCTCAAGGACGATGTCCTCATCCGCAACAACGGCAACCCGACCTATTTTGCCGCTGATATTGCATACCACCGCAACAAGCTGGTCAAGCGCGGCTTTGACAAGGCCATTGATGTCTGGGGCGCGGACCACCACGGCCATGTTGCCCGCATGCAGGGTGCCCTCGACGCCCTCGGCATCGGCGGCGACCGCCTGGATGTTGTGCTCATGCAGCTCGTCAAACTGACCCGCGACGGCGAAGTGGTGCGCATGTCCAAGCGGACCGGCAACGCCATTACACTGACCGACCTTCTGGATGAGATTCCGATTGACGCCGCCCGCTTCCTGTTCAACACCCGCGAAGCCGGCTCCGAGATGGAATTCGACCTCGGCCTCGCCGTCCAGCAGACCTCTCAGAACCCGGTCTACTACTGCCAGTACGCCCACGCCCGCATCTGCAGCCTCATCCGCAAGATGGCCGACGAGGGCAAAGAGCCGCAGGAGTGCACCGCCGAAGAGCTGGAGGTCCTGACCGATCCCACCGAGCTGGAACTCATCCGACACCTCTCCATCCTTCCCGATGAAATTGTCACCGCCGCCCAGGACTACGACCCTGCGCGCATCACCCGCTACTGCATTGAACTTGCAACGCTGTTCCACAAATTCTACAACGCCTGCCGGGTCGATGTAGAGGATGAAACGCTCGCCAAAGCGCGCCTCTACCTGTGCGTCTGCGTCAAGAACGTTCTGAAAAACGTCCTGACCATGCTGAAAATCACCGTACCGGAGCATATGTAATGATGCGGAAATCAAAATCTGCCGCCGCACTTCTGCTGGCGCTCCTGCTCCTCTGCATGACGGCACTCCCCGCCGCCGCTGCCACGACCCGCTGGCAGCGCAGCCAGAAGCCGAATGCCCAGGCCGGCAAAGTAGAACTCTACCCGTACCGAATTTATCAGGATGGCAACACTCTAAGCATCGATATGTATCTTGTCAACGGCAAGGACCGGCCCATCAACGACATTCAGCTGAACAACGTGCAGGTCGTCTGCGACGGCTATGTTCTCGCAAATGGATCCCGCGAGCTGGACGGAACCCTCAAGGCGAGCACCCGCCTTCTCTTCCGCATGGATTTCCCCAACACCTCCGGCGGCAATGTCCGCGGCTCCTCCAGGGTCACCTGCTCTGCGGAAATTCGATACCATTACGCAAATTAATTACTGTATTAGCTCCCCGTTCCTTGTCGGGGAGCTTATTTTTATCAAACGGTTTGAAATGTTGGCATGATATTCCGTGAAGCGAGTACCGATTTTCGATTTTTCGATTTTTCTGCTGACGCTTTTAAAAAAGTGTCGAATATTCAGGCTCTTCCAGGAACAAATCTTTGATATATCGGTCAATTACATCAATGGAAAGGGGCTTCTTTCTGGATTCCACCGAAATGGTGAACCTCGGTCCCAAAACAAAGCCGTTCTCCTGATAAAGCAGCAGTTTCCTGGCAGCTTTATTCCTGTAGTCCTCATCATCCATCATGCCGAAGTGTTCATAGATGACTTCTGTTTCACTCCTGGGCTTATAAATAGTGAAGTCCGGATAGACCCAGCCATATCCGCTCATATATATTCCGCACTCATAGCGAAATGGGACACCATAATACAGAAGCCGGCTCACAATCAGAACTACGGACTTTGAGCGGACGCGTAGACCATTGGGGCAGACATATTTTGCACTCTTTGGAGGCTTTTTCTGCCGGAATGGTTTCTGTTCCCATTCCCGCCGTCTCTCTGCACAAAGATCCAAGGGTTCTGCCAGTTCCTTCATCCTTGGCGGAAGTGTGTCATAAACCTTTTCATAGGGAATGGCCGGGAAATGTTTCTGAAAAAGCTTCATGGCATTCTGTTCCTTTTTTGCAGACTGCAGGATATTTTCCATATATCGCTTTTCCACCAGCGTTCGAATGAAATCCTCCTCCTCTGGTGCATGCAGATAACGGATCCCGTCTTTTCCATGGAATTGAAAGTATCGGCCTCTGAGCGCCACTCTGCCTTCCGGCATCTCGGAAAGAATGTTCTGAGCACGCGCTATGACTTTTTCTATTTCTTTGGAACGTTTCATGAGGCCATCATATTAAGTGCCTGCCCCCGCCGCAACCCTTTCTCCCCGAAGGTATCAAATCAGGAACGAACGGCATCAATTGGGCGCCCCGTTTCGCAGATATGCTCCGTCCTTTCTCTTTTCCATTGCCCGTAAATATAGTATAATGAACAGAAAATGGGCTCGCCTGGCCGGGCCTGTTTAATTGAAAAGATAGGAGCTGATTATTATAAGAAAACGAATTCTCGCTGCACTGCTTGCGGCGGTCCTCTGCCTCTCCCTTGCGGCATGCGGAAAGGAACAGAGCAACACGGTGACAATCACATTCCCGGAGGGGAGCACAGTCATCGACATTGCCGAATCTCTGGAAAAAAACGGGGTCTGCAAGGCAGAAGACTTTGAAAAAGCCTGTCGTTCGGTACCGGACGGGTATGACCGTCTGTTCTCGGACTACAGTGCGGACGGAAGGGTCTTCGCCCTGGAAGGCTATCTCTTCCCGGACACCTATGAATTCTATAAAGGAGAGAGCGCAGACATGGCAGTCAAGCGTTTTCTCGACAACACCAACGCCAAAATTACCGACCAGGATATTCAGGACGCCAAAGCCATCGGCTTCACACTGGATCAGGCTCTGACCTTCGCCTCCATCGTTCAGACCGAGGCCTCCGACCCGAAACAGATGCCTGGCGTCTCCTCGGTTTTCCACAACCGGCTTTCCTCGGTCAATTTCCCGTATATCGGGAGCGACGTCACAAGACAGTATGTGGAGGTCAAGTGCAAGTCGTACATTGAGGAAAACGGGCTGGACTATAATACGCTGTTCGGCAACTATTGCACCAACGACGGCTACACCTTTAAGCGCAAAGGACTGCCGATCGGTCCGGTCTGCAGCTGCGGCATCAATGCCCTGCAGGCGACGCTGCATCCGAAGAAGAGCAAATACTTCTACTTCTTCACCGATCCACAGGGCGGCTACCATTACAACGTAAACTATGCCGACCACGCCAGGCAGTACGCACAGGCGCAGAAAGGGACCGCAAAATCATGAAAAAATTTATTTCCTGGAACGTCAATGGGCTTCGGGCCTGTGTCAAAAAGGGGTTTGAAGACACATTCCAAAGTCTGGACGCCGATATTTTCTGTCTGCAGGAGACCAAACTGCAGGAAGGGCAGATCGACCTGCCGACCGAAGGGTATCACCAGTACTGGAACTATGCAGAGCGAAAAGGTTATTCAGGTACCGCCATCTTCACCAAAGAGGAGCCGGCTGCAGTAACCTATGGGCTCGGCATCCCGGAACTGGATACTGAGGGACGGCTGATCACACTGGAATTTCCGAAGTACTACTTTATTACGGAGTACGTACCCAATTCCCAGGGAGAGCTGAAACGGCTGCCTTTCCGTATGCAGTGGGAGGACGCATTCCGCGCCTACGTCTCGGAACTGGCGAAGACCAAACCGGTCATCCTCTGCGGCGACCTCAATGTCGCCCACCAGGAAATCGACCTGAAGAATCCCAAGACCAACCGCGGCAACGCCGGCTTCTCCGATGAAGAGCGGGCAAAATTCACCAAACTGCTGGAGGCGGGGTTCACCGACACGTTCCGGTACAAGTATCCAGATGCCGTCGGCATCTATTCCTGGTGGTCCTACCGCTTCAAAGCGCGGCAGAACAACGCCGGATGGCGCATTGACTACTTTGTCGTCTCCAACGACATCCGGGAGCGCATTGCCGACGCAAAGATTCACACTGACATTCTGGGCTCCGATCACTGCCCGGTCGAACTCGACCTGGACATCTGACCTGAACCTGTATTAGGGAGAAATTCATATGCCAATCAACAACATCAAATTCACGACCGAAACACCCAGCGACGTAAACGAAGAGCTCATGAAGCGTTTTGACATCTCTGTCGTTCCGCTTCACGTCAATGTCAACAACAAAGATTACAAAGACCAGATTGAGCTCGACGCCCAGGGCGTTGTCGACATCTACAAGGAGACCGGCGCTCTCCCCAATACCTCCGCCGTCTCCGTCCTGGAGTATGAAGATTTCTGGAAACCGTTCCTCGACGCGGGCAACATCATTGTCCATAACGCCATGAGCTCTGGAATCTCCTCCACCTATCAGAACGCCTGCATTGCGGCAAAAGATCTGGATCCGGAAGGAAACCGCATCTACGTCCTGAACTCCAAGGGTCTCTCCGGCCAGACTGCCCTGCCCATCTATAAATGCGGTGAGATGGCGGAAAACGGCGCCTCCGTAGAGGAGATCGTCAAGGCCATGGACGAGTACAATCAGAAAGTGGACAAGACTTTCATCATCACTTCCCTTGAGTTCCTCCGCCACGGCGGCCGCTGCTCAGCACTTGCCGCGTTCGGTGCCAACCTGCTGAAACTCAAGCCCCTCATTTCCATGGAGGGCGGCTCCATGTCCGTCCCCAAGAAATACCGCGGGAGCGATGAAAAAGTATACCTCGAATACTTCCGGGACCGCCTCGACCACGCCGGCGACTACGACGATGAGTACTGCATTATCACCGGCGTACTTCTGGACCCGGATCTGCTGAAAAAAGTCGAGGACCTCGTCAAAAAGGAATACCACTTCCAGCACATCGTCTATCATCCGTGCAGCTGCGTCATCACCTCGCACGGCGGACCGGGCGCCATCCTGGTTGGCTTCCTCCGCAAATAAGAATCTTTTGTCAGGAGCTGAAAGCTTATGAAGAGACAACTTCTTTCGCTGCTGCTCGCTCTGACCTTTCTCGGAACCGCCTCCGTTCCGGCAGCAGCCGCCGTATCTGCGGCGACTGCTGCCCCACGGACGGCGGTTGTCCGTTCTACGACGGTTCCCAGTACCACTGCCGCTGCGGCGCGTCCGCAGAAAAAGGCAAAACCTGCCGCCGAATCGCATCTGCGGGACCTGCGGGAAATTGAGACGAGCTGTGCAGACCCCGGCGGCCGCGTGCTCTGCGCCGCCAACGAGGGAATGCCGCGGGTTTACCCTGAGGACTCCCTCTCCGGCATCCGCGCATGTATAGAAGCCGGCGTCGATCTCGTCTCAGTCTCCGTCCAGGAGACGAAAGACCATAAGGCTGTGGTTCTGGAAGACAGCTCGCTGAGCCGGATGTGCACCAACGCCGGCGACGGATCCGCCGCCAGGGGCAAGGTCAGCCAGTACACCCAGCAGGAACTCACCACCAGTTTTTATCTGCGCAGCGGACACGGCGGGGCAAACCGCGGCTCCACCGGGGAACGCATTCCGACGCTACGGCAGGCCATTCAGGCCGCGCAGGGCGGATGCATGCTCTATATTAAGAACGGATGGACCCATGCACGGCTCATCAACCAGATCGCGCGGGAGCTGGATGCCACAGACCAGGTCATCCTCGGCGGGGCGACCTCCTATGATCCGGTCCAGCGCTTTATCCGGGAGACCGGCAGTCCCATCTGCCACATGGCCGGACTTTTCCGCGATATGACCGCAGATGAATCTGCGAAGTCGTTTGCCTCCAATGCCCTCTCCGCCGGCATGGATATCGTGCTCATGGAATCGGATAAGGACTATTCCTCCATATTCAAGGAGTCCACGATCAAGCAGTTCCGAGGGAAAGGGCGCGCCATGATCTCCGCCACGACCGCGGCGAAATCCGGTGAGCACAAAGACAATCTCGAGGGCTGGGAGGCGCTGATTGAGAGCGGCTACAGCATCATCGAGACCGACTATCCGAAAGAGCTGGCCTCTTATCTGAGAGATCTGGAGAGCTACCGGAGTAGCCTGAACACGCTCATCCGCCAGGCAAAAACCGTACGCTCCGCCGACTACCCGAAGGACCGCGTCAAGACCTTTGAGAAGGCGCTGGAAGATGCCGAGGCGCTTGTGTCGCAGGGAACCGTATCCCGCACGCAGCTCGATAACGCCCGCTATGCCCTTCAGGAATCCATGGATGCCTTGGACACCGGCGAGGCAGAGGTCCGCCATAAGACCAATCCCCTCACGGTTGTGCTTGTCATCCTGCTGATCATCATCGTTCTCGTCATCGTCCTGTATCTTCGGTACCGCTGGAAGAAGAACGGACGGCGTCCGCCGAAGCGGCCGGCCCCCGACCCCGACGAGCCGGATCTGCGGGATCTCGCCGCCGAAGCCACCCGCGAAGTCCGGGAAGAGGCGCACCATCTCGGCGAAATGGCCCGACAGAAGATGGAGGAAAGCCGGAAGTCGGAGGACGAACCGGATGCTCCCCTGCCCGATTCGGCCTATGACCCCGACGACGGTCCGTCCCTGTTTGACCAGTTCGACCGCTAAAAAAAGAGTACAAAAAAAGACCTCCGCGGACGCGGAGGTCTTTTTTCATCGTGTTTCACTGCTCAAAATTCGGCATGTTTAGCTGAAGAGGCTTGCTACCCGGCTCAGCGCTCCGGTAACACCATTCATGATGTCAGCCGTGGAGTTGATAATGCTGGCTGTTGCATTTGCCGTCTTGCCTGCCGCACTGCCAAGAGTACTGTAGTCAACGTTGTTGTTGAATGCAGAGGCTGCAGTGTTGAGGTTGTTGAGAAGGTCAGCAGAAGAGTTTGCAAGGTTGGCCGTAGAATTGGCAACGCCCTTTACTGCGCTCTGGGTAGACGGAGAAGCGAGTGTGTCGCTCAGCGTGCTGAGACTGCTGACAAGGTTGCTGTTGATATTTGCGATATCTTTGCCGTTGATGCCCAGCGATTTGCCTGCGCTGGAGATGCCGTTGGAGATGTCGCTGACGAGTCCGCCGTTCATCATTCTGCTGAGAGAGGGACCGAGGTCTCCCATAAGAGAGGCAGCAGAACTGTTGAGTGTGCCGAGGCCGCCGGTAAGTTCGGTCAGAAGACCGTTCGTGGTACCCAGGATGTCAGTGAGATACTGCATAGTCTGGGAAAGGTCAATGTTGTTGAGGCTCTGGAGCGTGGTAACCAGGCTGCCGAGTGCCTCCGTACCAAGACGGGTCAGTGCCGGAAGGTACGTAGAAGATTCAACCGCGGACTGGAAGATGGTGTTGATACCGTTGAAGAAGCTCTTCAGGAACGGAACCAGCGTGTCCAGAACCGGGTCCTCGTACTTGACGAGTACGACGAGAAGTGTTCCGCCGATGATCATCATGACGATTGCAATTATCAGGCAAACAACTGCGATGATTAGTCGGATGTTGGAACGGCTCCTCAGTTTCTCTTGATAGTCTAAGGATTTTGTCAGACGCTCCGCTTCAAGTGTGTTGCTCACACGCATGAGCGCTTCGCCGATCATATTCTCCTCAGAGGATATGGTGCGTCTGCGATCGTCCATATCTCTTCTCCCTCACTTTCACTGTAAATTCACACATTGTTAGCAGTTTGAGCAGATAAATATTCACTTTACATTCAGTATACCGAAAAGGATTTGACAATTCAAGACGATTCCACCAGAAACGAACACCCGTTCCATGAAAATACGGTCAAAATTTCACGGGCTTTAACTTGTTCTTTTAAGTCGGTCAACAGTTTTTGAAGGAAACGTTTGGAAACAGAGTTCGGCCGTAAGCAAACATTTTTCACGCTTCTGTCGTGGATTTATCATAGCATCCGGACTGACGGAAAGATATGGAAAACACGAACACAGGCCGTTTCCGGGCACGCCCAGAAGCACTGACAAATGTAAAGAAATTGGTCCGGAGAAAACGGTCAAGTGCTGTCATTATTCCCTTGAAGCACCCCCTCCTTTCTGGTATTATTAAATAAAGAACAATGACAAATTTTCCTATTTTTCATATAGTTTGTCAATTCCAAGACGGAACACGTCGGAGAAGAAGCTTGTTTTTCCGTGCTCTGTCTTCTTTTTATCAAAAGTACAGCCGCGAGAGGTGTGTCTGCATGGCACTGAAAAATGAAAATCTGGATGTCCCTGTCTATCTCTTTCATCAGGGCAACAACGCAAAGGCCTATGAGTTCATGGGCTCACATAAAGTAGAGGGTACCAGCACGGTCATCTTCCGCGTTTGGGCTCCGCATGCAGTCTCCGTCAGTGTTGTCGGGGACTTTAATAACTGGAGCCCCGACGCCGCCCCCATGCATAAAATTTCAGACAGCATCTGGGAAGTCGGTATCGACGGGGTTCAGGTCTATGACGCCTATAAATATAGTATTGCAGCCCGTGACGGGCGCACTATCCTGAAGGCAGACCCTTATGGGTACCACATGGAAACCCGCCCGGGCACAGCCACCAAGTATTATGAGCTGGACGGCTACGACTGGAACGACGCCAAATGGCTCAAAAAGCGCGCCGCATCCAGCATTTATCAGAGCCCGGTCAACATCTACGAGGTGCATGCCGGTTCCTGGCGCCGCCACGGGGAAAACCCTCCCCCGGACGACGATGAAATCCACGACGACACTTTCTATACCTATCGTCAGCTCGCCGACGAGCTGATTCCCTATGTCGCCGACATGGGCTACACCCACATTGAGTTCATGCCGCTGTCCGAATATCCGTTCGACGGCTCCTGGGGCTACCAGGTCACCGGCTACTACGCCGCAACTTCCCGCTACGGCACGCCGAAGGACCTCATGTATTTAATTGACAAAGCCCATGAGGCCGGCATCGGCGTCATCCTGGACTGGGTTCCGGCCCATTTCCCGAAAGACGCCAACGGCCTGTTCGAATTTGACGGCGAAGCGTGCTATGAATATGCGGACCCGCGCAAAGGCGAGCACAAGACCTGGGGTACCAAGGTCTTCGACTACAGCTGCAACGAAGTCCAGAGCTTCCTCATCTCCAACGCCATGTTCTGGTTTGACAAGTACCATGTGGACGGCCTGCGCGTCGACGCCGTCGCCTCCATGCTCTACCTCAACTATGACCGCAAGGACGGCGAGTGGATCCCGAATGAGCGGGGCGGAATGGAAAATCTCGAAGCGGTTGCATTTCTGCAGAAGCTCAACGAAAGCGTCTTTCGGGAACACGGCGACGTCATGATGATCGCCGAAGAATCCACCGCATGGCCCATGGTCTCCAAGCCCACCGACATCGGCGGCCTCGGCTTCAATTTCAAGTGGAACATGGGCTGGATGAACGATGTCATCCGCTATTTCAACCTGGACGGTCTCAGCCGGAAGTATAACCACGACTGCCTGACCTTCTCCTTCTTCTACGCCTTCTCCGAGAACTTTATCTTGCCCATCTCCCACGACGAGGTGGTCCACGGCAAGGGTTCTCTCATCAATAAACATCCCGGGAACCCGGACGACCCGGTGCAGTATGCCAAGAAATTTGCTGACAACCGCGCTATGCTCGCCTACATGTACTCCCATCCCGGGAAAAAGCTGCTCTTCATGGGCTGCGAGTTTGCCCAGTTCAGCGAGTGGAACTACAAGTCCCGCCTGGACTGGAACCTCCTGGACTACGACATGCACCGGAAATTCCAGAGCTATGTCCGCGACCTCAACAGCTTCTACCGCAGCACCCCCGCATTCTGGCAGATTGACTACAGCTGGGAGGGCTTCGAATGGATCATTCCGGATGACAACCAGAACTCCATTCTCGGCTATAAGCGGACGGACAAGGACGGGAACAGCATTTACTGCCTGCTCAACTTCACCGAAGTCAGCCGCTCCAACTACTGCATCGGCTGTGAGAACGGGGTCTACGAAATTGTGTTCAATTCCGACGACCCGAAATACGGCGGAACCGGTGTCAGCACCACCGGAAAAGTCACTTCGCAGGACGTCCCCATGCACAGCCAGGAAGCCAGCCTGTCGCTGACCATCGCCGGCTTCTCTGCCCTCTACTTTAAAAAGACGGCGGACCTGCCGAAAAAGAAAGCGGCAAAACCGGCTGTCGAGACGAAGTCCGAATCGAGCACGGCAAGTGCCCCCGCCGAGAAGAAAACACCGGCGCGCCGGGCCAGCTCCCGCACCCGCAAAGTCGGAACCGGGCGCCGCAGCAAAGCGGCATCGGCAAAAAAGACCTCCTCCCGCCGTGCCGGCGGACGGACGGCCAAGCCGAAAAACAAAACCTGATTTGACTCCGGTCTGCTCTCGGACAACAGGCCGGTCTCATAGATTCAAACTAACAATAGGTGAAATTAACAAAAGGAGTCCTAACTTATGGCACGCAAAACTGAATGCATCTCCATGCTTCTTGCGGGCGGACAGGGAAGCAGACTCGGCATCCTGACACACAAAATTGCCAAACCTGCTGTTCCGTTCGGAGGAAAGTACCGCATTATCGACTTCCCGCTGTCCAACTGTGTCAATTCCGGCATCTATACCGTCGGCGTTCTCACCCAGTACCAGCCTCTTGAGCTGAACGACTACATCGGCAACGGTGAGCCGTGGGACCTCGACCGCTCCGGCGGCGGCGTCCATATTCTCTCCCCTTACCAGCAGATCAAAGGAACCGACTGGTATAAGGGCACTGCCAATGCCATCTATCAGAATATCAACTTTATTGACAAATACAATCCGGAATACGTCGTCGTCCTTTCCGGCGACCACATCTACAAAATGGACTACGCCGACATGCTCAGCTTCCACAAGGAGCAGGGTGCCGCCTGCACCATCGCTATGCGCGAAGTCGAGTGGAAAGAGGCGTCCCGCTTCGGTCTGATGCTCGTCAACGACGACCACACCATCTCCGAGTTTGAGGAGAAGCCGGCGCATCCGCGGAGCAACAAGGCCTCCATGGGCATCTATGTCTTCACCTGGGAGAAACTCCGCTCCTATCTGATTGCCGACGAGGCAAATCCGAACTCCAGCAACGACTTCGGCAAAGATGTCATTCCCGCCATGCACGCGGCAGGCGAAAAAATGGTCGCCTATCAGTTTGACGGCTACTGGCGCGACGTCGGAACCATCGAGAGTCTCTGGGAAGCCAATATGGACCTCCTCTCCCCCACCTCCGGCATCAATCTGAACGACCCGAACTGGACCATTTATTCCAAGAGCCCGAATGCGGCACCGCAGTATATTGCAGATACTTCCAGTATTTCCAGCTCCATGGTCTCCGAGGGCTGTGAAGTGGCCGGAAACCTGGAGAACTCCATCCTGTTCCCCAACTCGCAGATCGAAGAGGGCGCACAGGTCAATTACTCCATCATTATGCCCGGCGCCGTCGTCAAGAAGGGCGCTGTTGTGGAATACTCCATCGTAGCTGAGAACGCCGTCATTGAAGAGGGCGCAAAGATCGGCTCCGCTCCGGAAGCCGTTCCGGAAGATCAGTGGGGAGTCGCCGTTATCGGCTCCGACATCACCATCGGGGCAAATGCCATTGTCCCCGCAAATGTCATGGTCGACGAAAATGTTGAGGAGGGTACCACTTATGAGAGCAAATGATGTACTGGGAATTATTCACGCCCAGGTCTACGATTCCAATGTGACGCAGCTCACCAGCGTCCGTACAATGGCATCGGTTCCGTTTGGCTGCCGCTACCGCTTCATCGACTTCCCGCTTTCCAACATGGTGAACGCCGGTATAACCAGTGTGGGCATCGTCACCAAAGATAACTACCAGTCCCTGATGGACCATATCGGTTCCGGTAAGCCCTGGGACCTCGCCCGGAAACGGGAAGGCATGTTCCTTCTCCCGCCGTACAACACGTCGTTCGTCACCCCCGGCACACGGAACAGCCGTATTGACTCTCTCATGAGCAATCTCGACTTCCTGAACCACGCCCGGCAAGAATATGTCATCATGACCGACGCCAACGCGGTCTACAACCTCGACTTCAACGATCTTTTCGAGGCACATACCGAATCCGGCGCGGACATCACCATTGTCTACAAACACGGCAAGACGCCGAAGCTCTCCAACGCCATGGTCCTGACCATGGATGAAGACAGGCGCGTCACAGACATCGCCATTTCCGGCGACGTCGAAGACGAGGTGGACTACTCGTTCAACATCTTCCTCATGCGGAAGTCGCTGCTCGAATATCTCATCAAGAACGCGGCGGCCCATGGCCAGCACTCGTTCAGCCGGAATATCCTGCAGCCAAATGTCGACAACCTGAAGATCGTTGGCTACGAGGCCACCGGCTTTGCCGAGCTCATCGACTCCGTTCAGACCTATTACAACGTCAGCATGTCCCTGCTCCAGCAGGAAAACCGCGCGGCGCTGTTCAATAAGGAAAATCCCATTGCAACCAAAATTAGCGACAACGTTCCGACCAGTTACGGCCCTGAAAGCAAGGCAGCCAATTCGCTCCTCGCCGATGGCTGTGAAATCGAAGGTACGGTTGAGAATTCGCTCCTGTTCCGCGGCTGCGTCGTAGAGCGCGGGGCGGTTGTCCGGAACTCCATTCTCATGCAGGGCACCGTCGTCCACGCCAATGCACATCTTGACAGTGTCATCACGGACAAGGATGTCACCATCACCGCGAGCCGCAACCTCTCCGGCGACCCAACCTATCCTATCTATTTTGCCAAGGGCATCGTTGTCTGATTCTGACCGAATATTCCATGGAGGAAATCTACTATGAATATTTTATTCGCTTCCAGCGAGGCCACTCCTTTCGCCGTCAGCGGCGGTCTGGCCGAGGTGGCAGGTGCACTTCCCAAAGCGCTGACGCAGAAAGGACTCGATGTCCGCGTCATCCTGCCGCTCTACGGCTGCATCACCGATGAGCAGAGACAGGACTTCCAGTACCTCCTCAATTTCGACGTCCCCGTTGCCTGGAGAAAACAGTACTGCGGCGTATTCCAGACGGAGTACAACGGCGTCACCTATTACCTCATTGACAACGAGTACTATTTCAAACGCTCCGGCCTCTATGGCTACTACGACGACGCCGAGCGGTTCGCCTTCTTCTCCCGCGCTGTTCTGGAGACCATCCAGCACCTCGACGGGTGGAAGCCGGACATCATCCACTGCAACGACTGGCAGACCGCTCTTATTCCGGTCTATTACAGCTGTTTCTACCGCTATGCACCTGGCTATGAGAATATTCGGACGGTCTTCACCATCCACAACATTCAGTACCAGGGTCTCTACGGCATGGATATCCTCAACGAAGTCGTCGGTCTGGACCCGAAAGACTACGGCATCATCGAGTACGACGGCCTTGCCAATTTCATGAAGGGTGCCATTGAGACCTGCAACAAGGTCACTACAGTCAGCCCGACCTACGCCAACGAAATTCTGGACCCGTGGTACTCCCACGGTCTGGACGGCATTCTCCACAACAACCTGTGGAAACTGGTCGGTATCTTAAACGGCATCGACGTAGACAGCTACAACCCGGCCACCGACCCGAACATCGCTTCACATTTCTCTGCAGACAATAAGAAGGGTAAGGCCAAGTGCAAAGCCGCTCTGGAAGACCGCTTCGGCTTCGACCACAAACCGGAGGTCCCCATCATTACGATGACCTCCCGCCTCGTCGCCCATAAGGGCCTGGACCTCGTCACCGCCATCATCGACGAGCTGCTCTACAACACCGAGGTCCGCATCATCGTACTCGGTTCCGGCGACAGCTCCTATGAGAACTATTTCCGCGGCGTCGCAGAACGGCATCCGGACAAGTTCCGCCTGGAGCTTGGCTTCCAGCCTTCTCTCGCCCGCGTCATGTACGCCGGTGCAGACATGTTCCTCATGCCTTCCAAGAGTGAGCCCTGCGGTCTCTCCCAGATGATCGCCCTCCGTTACGGCACGCTTCCCATTGTCCGCGAAACGGGCGGCCTGAAAGACTCCGTCAGCGACTGCGGCGACGGCAAAGGCAATGGATTCACATTTAAGACCTACAATGCCCATGATATGCTTTGGGCCATCACCCGCGGCATTGACCTCTTCTACAACGACAAGAAGACCTGGGGCGAGGTCGTAGACCGCGCCATGCATTGCGACAACAGTTGGGGCAGATCGGCAGATCTTTATATAAAGATGTACCACGAAGCTCTTTCTTAATTTCACCTACAGTAACACCAAAAGAAGGGACTGCTGCAAAGCTGTTTTGCAGCAGTCCCTCCCTTTTCTTTTTCAGCAGGATGCCCGGCGGCGGTTTTTTTTCCGCCGGCTCTGTGTTATACTTTCGTACACAATCAGAGAAGCGAGGCCAGCTCCAAGTTCAGCCGATCATAGAACCACTGAGCCGTAACGGAGACCGAGGACGGTACCGCCTCTTCCGGCGCAGGCGCTGTCTCCGTCTTTGTGCTCTCGAGCAGCTGGTGGCCCAGTCGGAGCAGCATGAACTGCAGCTGATCCTCCCGGACCGGGTTCTCACCCAGCCAGGAAGGCGGAATCTCTCCTTTTTTTACACCCTCCCAGAGGGCAAAGTAGTTGGCCGTCCCATAGAAGTCCAGCAAATCCTCATCCGCGTTGCCGCGGTGTTCCGGGGACACCCGGTCCCACAGCAGCAACTGTACCCGCAGGAATGTGGTCATAGAGGCCTCTTCCTCACCGGAGAAATCCTCGGCCAGCTGGTTCGGGGAAAGCTGGAGGACATCATTTGTGTGGCCCAGCAGATAATCGCAGCTGACGCCATAGTAGTCTGCGGAACGGACCACGAAATCGAGCCCGGGCTCCCGGATGCCGTTCTCGTAGTGGGACAGCAGGGCCTGGGAGACCCCCAGGGCACCGGCAGCCTCTTTCTGACTGACTTTTTTCCGCTTTCTCTGTTCCGCCAGACGGCGGGCAAATGGTGTGGACATGCCGTTCACTCCTCTCCGCTGTTTTCGCTATCATTTTACTCTTTCATCCTATCCGGAGGCAAACCAATGAAGACCTATCAACTTCATATTATCCGCCATGGCCTCACCCAGGCCAATCTGGACGGCAAATACATCGGACACCGGGACGTGAATCTCTGCGCCCAGGGAATCGCCGACCTCAACAAGCTGAAACGGGACTACATCTACCCGGATGTACCGGTTGTATTCACCAGTCCCATGAAGCGCTGCCTGCAGACCTGCGAAATTCTGTACCCGAACATTGAGCAGCCTCTGGTCATCGAGGGGCTCATCGAGTACAATTTCGGTTCCTTCGAGGGCAAGACGGCCGAGGAGCTCCAGGACAATAAGGACTTCCAGAACTGGCTCAGCGGCGGACTGGATGCAGAGCCCCCCTTCGGGGAATCCAACCGCGAGTTCGGCGAGCGGGTCGGCCAGACCTTTATCCAGATCGTCGACGCCATGATTCAGACCGGCATGCCGGAGGCCGCCATCATCACCCACGGCGGCGTCATGAACGCCATCATGTCCATGTTTGCCCTGCCGCAGGCCCCCATGACCGACTGGATGTGCGATGACGGCTTCGGCTACTCACTGCTCATCACCCCATCTCTCTGGTCCCAGGGCCACAAGGTTGAGGCCCGTGCCAAGTGCCCAATTGAGCGGAAGACCTTCAACCCGGAGGTCGACTGATGGCAATTCAGGGTGCAATTTTTGACATGGACGGCACGCTGCTGGACTCCATGCACCTCTGGCGCGGATGGGATGTCCGATACCTGCAAACCCTCGGCATTACGCCGACACCGGAGCAGTCGGAGAAAATGACGGGCATGATGCTGGAGGAGCTGGGCGAGTACATCCCGAAAACCTTCCACCTGGATCTGACGCCGAAAGAGGTCATCGACGGTGTCAACCGAATGCAGGAGCCGGGCTATTTCCACGAGGTCACGGTCAAGCCGACCGTCCGGGCGACCCTGGAGAAACTCCGCCGCCGCGGCGTCCCGATGGTCCTCGCCACCGCCACCGAACGCTACCTGACCGAGGGCGCGCTCGATCGGCTGGATCTCGCCAAATACTTCCTGAAAATCTTCACCTGCCACGAGATGCACAAGAGCAAGTACGAACCCGACATTTTCCTCGCAGCGGGCGCTTTCCTCGGCACGCCGAAAGAATCCACCTGGGTATTTGAAGACACCTGGTATTCCATTCAGGGCGCCCTGAAAGCCGGATACCCCGTGGTCGCCGTGGAGGACAGGTGGTCCGCCCACAACCGCGACAAAATCCGGGCCCATGCCAACCGCTACGTCGTCCATCTCGGCGATCTGGATCTCGATACGCTGTAAAATATTACACGCCGCTGCAGAATGGCTCTCTGCAGCGGCTTTTCTGTTCGGAATCGCCTTGCGCCCAGAGACGACCATTTCTACAGTTCCAGGAAGTGTTATTCCAAATTGCCTGGTATGATTAAAAGCAGATCGCCGCAGAGGCAGAGTCCGCTCAGATTTCCAGGCCGTTTTGGACGGAATCCTGGCCTCAGTACTTTCCGTCCACCGCAGACCGGATTCTTGGACTGAACTTCCCCAGCGGCATATTCCGTCCAAGGACTTGATACAAAACGTTTCTGAAATACTCAAAATAGATTTTATTCTTCTATTTACCAGCTGGTTCCGTCCAACAACCCCAGTGCAAATATAAAAAGCGGCCAGCCCTCAAAGGCAGGCCGCTGCTCTCTGCTTCCGTTATGCAGGGAAAAACAGTGCGACAAAGTACGGAAACAGGCCGCAGAAGAGAATGCCGGTCAGAATGGTCAGGCCGTATTTCTCGACATAGGCAAAGCCATACATGATTGCAGCTGGAATGGCCAGGAAGATTTTCGAGACCATCTTTGCACTGCTTTCCCTGCCGTAGAGGTTGTCCCACATATTCAGGACATCGTCCTCCAGCGGGTTGCAGTTCGTCAGGAACGAGACGCCGACGTAGAACAGGATGAGCGAGAGAACGTCGAATTTTCCGAGGTAGAAAAAGTTGACTGCCGCCGGGAAAGAGACTGCCAGTCCCAGCAGAAGCATGATGATATGCGGGAACCAGCAAATGCAGAAGCTGCCGGCCTTTCCGGCGAGCTCATGGTCTACGTGTCCGCAGAGCTCATTGTTCTGCATGTACTCACTGTCGTTGATCGGCACTTTGTAAATGCGGCAGAACATCTGCTCCAGGAACCCTTTCAGCAGTGTACCGGGGAACGTGATGTATTTGATGATTTTATAGAACTGATTCATGACAGAACCCCCTTCCCGGTCATAAATACCGATTTCACAGTCTTTTTGCCCGAGAGAATCTGGGTGACGCTGCTGTAGACCTCTTCATTGTTGTTTTTGAGGAGCGCGGTAACCTCTTTATAGATGTTCTGCTCTTTCTGATAAGTCTTCTTGTCGCCGGATTTCTTCGCAGCCTGAGCGCGGAGACCGGCCGTCAGCGCGTACAGATTAATGTTTTCTGCCGTACTCTGATAGCTTACAGCCGACAGAGCGTATTCTTCCGCAGCGGCATGGTTCCCCTTCAGGAGCTGATAGACCGCCATCTGATAGTTGATGGGGCCGGAGGTGTTGTCAACACTGAGGCCGTTGGTGAGCGTCTCTTCGGCATCCGCCATCTTGTTCTGCATTCTCTGTGCATACGCCTTGTAGGCATAGCTGTAAGAATCTTCTTTGTTGAAGCGAAGAATTTTGTCGGAGTAGGAAATGGCGTCATCCCAATTGCATCGATTCAGACTGTACTCGGCATAGAGCGGAAGGTACAGGTTCTTATACTGGCGGCCCTCTTTCCGGATGGCGTCAATATACCCCTTCTGCACGGTCGGCTTCTGTCCGGAGGCCGTGGAAATCCACCACCGGAAGAAATTGGTGTAGGCGACATTGCTGTCCTTGCCTTCGACCGACTTGTTGAATGCTGTCAGCGTCTTCTGATAAAAGTCTTTCGCGCTCTTTGCACTGGAAGCAGAACTCTGCATAGCGGTCTGCAACGCAGTAGCTGCGGCGTTGTACTCGTTGTACTGTTCCTGGGCCTTCTTCGCATAATGGTTGGAGGGGCTCTTCAGTTCCTTGGGCGTATAGTGCGTCGCGATGAACGAGTTCATCTGCTCCATTTCCGTGACGCCGAGTTTTCGGTAAAGTTTTACCTGGTTTTTCCGGTATTTGCTGCCATAGGTCAGCCGCCCGCCGCTCTGGTCAATCAGATTATTGATGGTCTGATAGCGGGACAGCGCCGTGACCGGCCGGTTTTCCATAGCACACTTCTGGGCCGAGGCCGTACCGGAGAACAGGCTCCACCCCTGAACGGTAAACAGAACGGCAAAAGCCAGGAAAAACAGGGCGATGATGGGGATGAGGAAACTCCACCAGGTGAATTTTCCCGGGTTCTCCGCGGCCGCCGCATCAGCTGAAACGGCTTCTGCAGCAGGTTCTGCAATGGTTTTTTCTGCGGGTTCTGCAGCTTTGGAATCTTTTTTCTTCATTGCTGCCTCCTTTACGATTTCATTCCAGCTTTTCTCCGGCTGTTCCGCGCGCAGCCGGTCAATTTCCGTCTGGAACATGTCTCGAATGTCGGAGAGCTCCTGGTCCAGCTCCTCTTCGGAGGGAGGGAGGAACGGGTCTCTCTGCGGGGTCTCGGGTTCAGCCGTCCCGCGCTTTGCGGCGGCACGGGCAGCGCGCCGGGCGGCACGCCGTTCCGACCATGATTTGTGTTTTGGCATTGGACCGACTCCTCTCCGCTGACATCAAGCTTTTTTCATTTTAACATATCACAGTATATTTTGAGGCAGAAACTAACTTTTCTGCAGAATTTCTTGCATTGTTCTGCGCGCGGTGATAAAATTCGGTCTTGAATACGCAAAAAGAAATGAAGCAGTATTATAAATGTAATATCTGGAAGGTGTAAAGTCTTGAAAACAAGAGAAGATATTCGCAACGTTGCAATGATTGCCCACGTTGACCACGGGAAAACGACTCTGGTAGACGCCCTCCTGAAGCAGAGCGGTACCTTCCGCAGCAACGAGCAGGTAGAAGAACGCGTCATGGACTCCAACGACCTGGAGCGTGAGCGCGGCATTACGATTCTTTCAAAAAACACTTCGGTACACTACGGTAACACCAAAATCAACATTATCGACACCCCCGGCCACGCCGATTTCGGCGGCGAGGTTGAGCGCATCATGCTCATGGTCGACGGTGTTCTGCTGCTGGTAGATGCTTTTGAGGGTTGCATGCCGCAGACCCGTTTCGTCCTGAAAAAAGCACTCGCCCAACGCAAAAAGGTCGTTGTCGTCATCAATAAAATCGACCGGCCCGGCGCACGCCCGGCTGAGGTCGTCGACGAGGTCATCGACCTGTTTATCGAGCTCGGCGCAGACGAGGACCAGATCGAGTTCCCCGTCGTCTTCGCCTCTGCGAAGGACGGCTACGCCTCCTATGACAGCAATGCCCGTTCCGGCGACATGCGTCCCATCTTTGAATCCATTATCAAGGAGATCCCGGCGCCCAAGGGCGACGTCGACGCCCCTCTTCAGGTTCTGTTCTCCTCGCTGGACTACGATGACTATGTAGGCCGCATGGGCATCGGCCGAATTGAGCGCGGCACCATCCGCCAGAACGAGCCCATGATTCTCTGCCGCCGCGACGGCAGCCAGGAGAAAGTCAAAGTCTCCAAGCTGTATGTCTTCGAGGGCCTGCAGAAGAAGGAGGTCAAAGAGGCCTCCGCGGGTGAAATTATCTGCGTCGCCGGCATCTCAGACATCAACATCGGCGAGACCGCGTGCGACATCAACCATCCGGAGCCGCTCCAGTTCATCCATATCGATGAACCGACCCTCTCCATGAACTTCATCGTCAATGACAGCCCCTTCGCCGGCCGCGAGGGCAAATACGTTACCTCCCGCAACATCCGCGACCGCCTGTTCAAAGAGGTCGAGACCAACGTCTCCATGCGCGTAGAGGAGACCGAGTCCACCGACACCTTCAAAGTCTCCGGACGCGGCGAGCTGCACCTCTCCATTCTGATCGAGACCATGCGCCGCGAAGGATATGAATTCGCCGTCTCCCGCCCGAAGGTCATTTTCAAGACCGACGAAAACGGCAAGCGCCTGGAGCCCATGGAGGATCTCTCCGTCGAGGTCCCCGAGGAATATGTCGGCACCGTCATTGAAAAACTCGGCTCCCGCAAGGGCGAGCTGACCGACATGGTCGCCAACCCGGGCGCCGCCACCCATCTGGAATTCCACATCCCGTCCCGCGGCCTCATCGGCTATCGGAGCGAGTTTATGACCGATACCAACGGCAACGGTATCATGAACCAGATCTTTGCTGGCTATGAGCCCTATAAAGGTGAAATTGAGACCCGTGAACGCGGTTCCCTCGTCTCCTATGAGCAGGGCGTCACTTCCGCCTATGGCCTGTTCAATGTTCAGGACCGCGGCACCATGTTTGTCGGCCCCGGCGTAGAGGTCTATGAGGGTATGATCGTCGGAGAATCCACACGGAGCGACGACATTGTCGTCAACGTCTGCAAGACCAAACACCTGACCAACACCCGTGCTTCCGGATCCGATGACGCGCTGCGCCTGGTTCCGCCGACCCACCTCAGTCTGGAACAGTGCATGGAATTCATCGCCGACGATGAGCTCCTGGAGATCACCCCGGAATCGCTTCGTCTGCGCAAGACGATCCTCTCCAAGGAAACCCGCATGAAAACGGCGGCCAAGAAGAAAAAATAATCCGCTGCAATAAAAAAGATGTGCCGCAGGCCTGCGACACATCTTTTTTTATTGGAATCGTTACGAGACCACTTCGCCGGTCAGGGCATTGACCTGGACCTCTTCTACGTTTCCGTGGCTGTCGACGCCCTCCAGGGAATAGTAGAGCGTCCCGTCCTTTCCCCGCTTCATGCCCTCCAGATTGAAATCATAGTCCGGATATTTTTTCTGCGCGGATGAGAGGGCGCGGTCGCCGCTGACTTTCACGTCACGGTTATTTGCGTCAACCGTGGAAGCCGTTGTCGTCACCGTCTCCTCAGAGGCATTCTCCTGCGTCTGGCCGGAATACGAAGTCATGGAAAGCCTGGGTGCATTTCTGCGCGCCTGCATGCGCGGAATGAAAACAGCCAGAAGAATGGCAATAACTGCTGCGATTGCGATGACAATCCAGAGCACTTTCTTTCCGCCGCTGTTTTTCTGATATGCCATATAGTAACACTCCTTTTCTGCATGATATCTTCCTGCCCGCCCATCGTACACGGACTGACCAAAAAAAGCAAGACGCCCGTTCTTTCTCTTTACGTTTGTCTATTTTTATCTTCCGCCCGTCTTTATTCGTTCAACATATGTATCATATTTTGGTCATTTATTCATAATTTTTGTAAAAATACTTTTCGATTGTCTGTGCGTTTTGTATAATAATAATAATATTAACAAAAATACAAAACTGTCTAATGTCGGACAGGTGAAGGAAAGGGGATATCCCATGGCATCCAACAAAGAGGACCTGCGCGTCTCCCGTACGAAACAGCAGCTGAAGGATGCGCTTCTCTCCATCCTCCGGATCAAGCCCATCGGCCGCATTACCGTTACCGAGCTCTGTCGGAAAGCCGGTCTAAACCGCAACACTTTCTACAGCCATTACCGTTCCCCCGTCGAACTGCTTGACGAAATTGAGACTACGTTTTTCCGCAGCCTCGGTGAGCCCATCGAAGGGCTGATCAAAAGCGGAAGCAGCTATGAATCGGTTATCCGCCATCTGACCCAAATGCTCTATCAGGAACCGGACCTCGCAAAACTCCTTTTCTTCGATTCCACCACGCCGCTCCACAAGAAATTTTCCCAGATGTGCTACCAGGTCGTCGTTCAGCATTGGTCTGACAGAGAAAGCGGAAAAAGGGAGAGCCTGCCGGGCCTTTATACCTACCTCTACGGCGGCACCCGTGAAATGCTCCACCAGTGGATCGACGGCGGCTTCCGCGAGACACCGGAGGAAATTACGAAGGAGATCGTATTTTTCAACTCCACGCTGTTGACGGAATCGTTTCTGAACAGCCGTTACAGCAAATAATATATTGGGAGATATAGGAGGTAAGTTCATGTACAAAAACAAATACCCGGTCATCCTGCTCCACGGCTTTATGGGCTTTGGAGAGCAGGACGGAATTGACAAGTTCTGGTCATATTGGGGGTTCCGGCCGGACATCCATCTCATCCAGTATCTGCGCAGCGAAAACTATGAAGTTTTCGCGCCGTCCATCGGCCCTGTGGGCAGCGCCTGGGACCGCGCCTGCGATGCCTATTACAGAATCATCGGCGGTACGGTTGACTACGGAAAAGTCCACAGCGAGAAGTACCACCACGCCCGGTTCGGCAGAACGTATCCCGGCATTCTCCCCGACTGGGGACAGCCGGGCCGACACGAGAAAATTGACCTTGTCGGCCACTCCTTCGGCGGCCCGACGGTCCGCGTTCTCGCCGATCTTCTGGCCGACGGCAGCGAAGAAGAGCGGGCCGGAACCGACCCGGACGACCTCTCACCTCTCTTTGCCGGCGGAAAAGCCGAGTATCTTCACTCCATTACAACGCTGGCCGGTGTCAACAACGGCACCTCCTGTGCCTCTTCGCTCGGCAAAAAAGGCGTCCGCGTCGTCAACACCCTGTACCTGTCTGTCGCCTCGGTTCTCGGCGACACCCCAATTGTCGAGAAACTCATCGACTTCCATATGGACCAGTGGGGCATTCAGCAGGATCCCGCCAAGCGGGAAAAAGCGGAACTTCACCTTCCCAAAGTCCGCGAAATCCACAACTTCAACCAGAACGCCCGTGACTCCGTCGGCTACGAGATGCAGATTGAGGGCATGTATGTCATGAACCAGGAGCTCCACGCCGTCCCGAACGTCTACTACTTCGCAGTTCCCAGCTGTATGTCGGACGAGAAGGGACGTATGGAACGGAAATCCTCTGTCATAGCGAAAATCGGGAGCATCCTGACCCAGAATAAACGCGGCCACGACAACTCCCTGAGACGTTTCGGCTTCGACCCGGATACCTGGTGGCCGGAAGACGGTTTTGTCAACACGGAGGGCACCAAAGCACCCTTTACGGAACCCTCTGCAGACCTTCCCGCAGATGTCTCCACTGTCAAACCGGGTATGTGGTACAACTGGCCGGTCCAGCACCTGAGCCACGTCTCCTTTATGGGTGCCGATATGAAGAAGAAGGACTACTACGCCTGGTTTGATGTGTTCATGAATTTTTTAAACAAGATACCGGACTAATATGCTACAATACCCCTGAATCGACTAAGGGGGTTCCAGCATGAAATTAATGATTGCATCCGATATCCACGGCTCAGAGAGATACTGCCGGGACATGCTCGCGGCCTTTGACCGGGAACAGGCGGACCGCCTGCTGCTGCTCGGCGACATTCTCTACCACGGTCCCCGTAATGACCTGCCGGACGAGTATGCGCCAAAAGAGGTCCTTGCGGCGCTCAACGAGCGGAAGACACAGATTTTCTGCGTCCGCGGAAACTGCGACACGGAAGTGGACCAGATGGTTCTGGACTTCCCCATCCTGGCAGACTATGCGGTCTTTCCCGTCGGCAGTACGCTCATTTATGCCACCCACGGACACAACTTCAACACGAAGACGCCTCCGCCGCTTCAGCACAGCGACATCCTGCTGCACGGGCACACCCACGTCCCGACCTGGACGCCGTTCGGCGACGGAAATCTCTACCTGAATCCCGGCTCCGTCTCCATTCCGAAAGAGGACAGCCCCCACAGCTACATGACGCTGGAGGGCGACACCTTTACCTGGAAAGAACTGGACGGCACGGTTTACCACACACTGAGCCTCTCCGAATAACAAAGCGGCCAGCCCGAAAGGGCTGACCGTTCTTTTTTAGGCTGTATTCACATGCTGTCCTGTCCGGTGAGCAGCTCGTAGCGCTCCTGCTCGTATTCCCGGCAGGCGTGTTCCCACTGCTCCGTCTCGGATTCAATTTGGCACTGCATATGATAGACGCTGATGTCGTCTTCGAGAAAATGCATAATGTTGTACGGGTACGAGGTCTGAATATCTCCGATTTCCGCCCGCAGTTCCTGGATACGGGTACGGTAGGTGTCATGGATGGCGTTCAGCTCTGCATATTCAAACGGGAACGGCAGGGACGGGAAGTCCTCGGTCTCCCGCTCCAAGCGCTTCAGTTCATACAGGTTGCCGTCCCGGTAAGCGATGACCATGCGGCGCATAAGCGCTGGATAGTGGCAGCAGCCATCCGCCGCGAGAGCCGGATGCAGTTTCAGCGCCACGTTTCCGTAGGAGTTGTCGAGTTCCGCCTCGTCCGAGCCATAGAACTTATTGATTCGGCGGTGCTGGTTCGCGCGTTTCATACGCTCTGCCCGTGCATGGAGCTGGCTGATATAGGGCTGAAATTCGTCGTCCAGGTCAGAGGCAATGGACGGCAGGAAAACCGGCTCTTCGACATCAAACAGAAGCTGGATGAGGATGATTTCTTTCTGCATGCGCAGAGCCCTGTAGCGGGCGCGATATGCGCGGTACTCATACTGGCCCATCTTGTCCTGGTACTGGTCTTCCAGCTGTTCGCAGATGCGGAACTTCAGGCGGTCACGCCGCAGAGTCAGCGAAATCAGCTCTGTGCGCATTTGGGTAATTTCCTGCAGAATGGTGTGGATATCTGGGCGGTTGGGCATGCGTTCGTCCTCCTTCCAACACAATCAATTTACACTTTTATTATAATCGCTCCCGCCGCCGGTGTGGGAGCATTTTTCAGAACATCTGCAGTATTTACAATTCCTTTTGCACCGCTTTATAATGAAAGCGGACCCAATTCATATTCAGGAGAATTGCTATGGACAAAGAACTTTACAACAGCCTGCGCAGCCGCAAAATGCTGGACATTCTGGACGGCGATACCGGTTTCGGCATCATCACCATCGCCCCCGGCGTCAATGTCCCCATTCAAATGCCCTATCTTACGGCCCGGGACATCACAAATCTGTCCCACGCATTTGGGTTTGCCGCCCACTATGACACCGCTGCCCCCGCACGCAAGGCCATGCTCGACGACCTCATTACCTGCTGCATTTTAAACGAGCGGACACCGGAACTGCTGGACACGCTCTTCTCGGAAGAACAGTTTCACAACGTACTCGGATACGTTGCGGAAGAAAGCAAGGACGCCGCATATCAGACGCTCCTGAATGAAATCCTCATTCAGATTAACCACGCTCTGGAATTTGACTCCTGCGAACTCGTATTCCGGGACGGCCACTATCTGCTGGAAGGGGCCGGCATGGAGCCAAAGCGCACCATTCTGAGCACCATTTCCCAGGATACCGTCAAAGATACCCTGGTCCGGGCCGAGAACGACCTCAGCCGCGGCGAACCGGAAAATGCCGTCAGCAAAGCCCGCACACTGACGGAAAATGCGCTCTGCTACGCCATTGAGAAAGCCGGCGGCACACCGGAAAACAGCAAATCCATCGAGGCCCTTTACAGCCAGTTCTGCGGGCTCTACTCCCCACGAACTGAGCCTCTCACTTCGGTTCTGCCCGCACTCGCACAGGCCCTGTCCAAAACCGAAACCGCCTCTCGAAATGAGATGGGGCGGCTTTATCTTGACGCCGCCATTATGCTCTCCGGCTTCGTCCTCTCCGAAGTAGAGGCAGAGCAATCGCTATGAAGAAGAAGGTATGCGCGCTCCTGAGCGCTTTTCTGCTTCTGTTTTCCCTCTGCGCGCTGCCGGCCGCTGCGGCCGATAAGAACCGGATTGCGGTTCCGAAAACCATCCAGGACACCAGAAACGGCGGAACGGAAACCTTTCGGTACAATGCTGAATCGCACACGCTGCGCATTGCGGGAAAGGGCAAGGTCGGAGGCATTGGCCTCTATGGGAAAGATCCTGCCTACCAGCTTCCCTTTGCGGCCAGCGGGAAAAGCGGCACGCAGAATATCTGCCTGCTGGAAAACCGGCAGAGCGACCTCATTCTGAGCCAGTGTGCCGCCATCCGCAGCGGGAAAATCCGGCGGGTGCAGACGCCGTCATCGGTCCGCACCTTTTCGCGGAACAGCAGCGGCCTCGTCTCCCGCTGCAGCCATAACAGCGGCACCGCGGCGGCCTTTACCTATAACGCCCGCGGAAATCTGACCGGAATTGTGCTCAATGACCGGGCGCGCTACGGCGGGGGCGACTGCTCCAAGTACTATTTCAGCTATCAGAGAGATCAGCTCAGCGGGTATCATTGGGAGCTCTATCAATACTGGGGCAGATCCACGCTGAAATTCTACTCTAACGGTCTGCTCCGCAACGACTCCTACCGTCTCAAAGACGGCCGCCGCGCCGCCATCTCCTATACCTATTATAAGAGCGGGCTGCCGAAAAAGATTTCGTGTACCGTCACCGGGGAAGATGGAGACATTTGCTACCGTAGCAGTACGCAAATGAAATACAGCCGCTCCGGGGCCATGACCGCCCTATCTTTCTCTGATTCCCAGGGCCGCCGAACCGAATGCCGCATTTCCTGGCAATCTATATGAAACTTTTTTCCAAAAAAAGACGTCTTAAAGGTAGAGATCTCAATTGAAGGAGCCCGCCATAATGCGTAAATTTATTTCCATCTTTCTTTCCCTGCTGTTCTGTGCAGCGGTGCTCGGTGCCGTCCCCGCCTCGTCTGCAGAGACTGCCTCCATTCCGAAGGTACTCGCCCTGAACGGCAAAGACTGTTTCGAATACCAGTACTTCAGCAAAGATAAAACGCTGACGATTCGAAATTATACCGATCAAATCAGCTATGAATACCTTCTGCCGCTTGTCCCGTCGGACGATATCAGCCGACAGAACATCATGCTGACCTGCGACTACCGGGACGACTGCATCATCCTCGCTCTGAGCGACCTGGTCCGCAGCGGCATTGCAGAACACATCAATACCCCACAGGCCCACTACGATTTTCAGAGGAACCACAAGGGACAGGTCGTCTACGGGACAGAGACCTTTGAGACCGACCCCATTCCCTACTATTTCTTCTACGATGCCCATGGACACCTGGTCCGCATCCTGCAGAAGCTGGAGGACAGCGTACGAACCTACACTTACCGCTATCGCAAAGGTGCCCTGTACCAGATTGAAATCCGGGACAGCTCTTTCCAGAAACTGACGCTGAAGACCGACGTGAAAGGCCGCATTACCTCCTTCACGGAGGTCGACAGTAGCGGGCCCACCCGCATCGTGCAGACCTATGCCTATGACACCGCCGGCCGCCCCGCCGAAGTCACCTACCATGAAGAGGGCGTCGGCGCCGACCCCGTCCACCGCTCCCGCACGCAGATGCAGTATAATGCACAAAATCAGATGACTGGATTCACGTTTTCTGAGCGGGATTCGGAGGGAAAATATGACGCGGACTGGACGATGAAAATCACCCATCAGACCATTTCGTAACAATCGGTAACGCAAAATATTACAAAGTGATAACAACGGAAAAAATCGTGTTGATTTTTTCCGTTGTTTTATTGCTTTTTTTGCCAGTTTTCGCCCTCTGTTTTATGCATTTTCCCGAAAGGGTAACAAACGGTTACAAATTGCTAACCAACACAGTGTTCGTTTTCTCTCTGTCATATTTTTTAATCATATTTATAAATATGATTAAAATAACTTTGTGTGATCTCACAAAAGCCTTCTGAATTCTGGAAGAAAGTTCGTCAGACCATCCGAAAAAAACGGCTGTTGTCATTTTGCACTAACAAACCATGAAATTTTAGGTTATAATGCTACACATGCCGCGTAAGAGTTATCGAACAGAACAAAAAATCAGACCTCAGACACAGCCAGTTCCCGGCGTGTCGAAGAAACACCAAGAAACGAAAACAGAGGAGTTTTTATTCGTGAAAAAGCTTATCCGCATACTGGCCTGTCTCCTGACAGTCTGTATGTTGACAGCCGCAGTTTCAGTAACATCCGTCGCACAGGCAAGTTCGGAAAACGAACAGACAATCCATGAGTTTCTTACAGAAGACATGAGCCTATCCGATGCAGCCGCCTGCGGTGTTCTCGCCAACATGAAGGCTGAAAGTGGTCTCAGAGCCAACATCTATAACAGCAACCATTCATCCTACGGATTGTGTCAGTGGAGCGGTTCCCGCCTGAACAATCTGAAAAACTACTGCAACCGCAATGGCTATGACTGGCACAGCATGAACGGCCAGCTCCATTATCTGCAGTACGAACTAACCAACAGTTACAAAAGTGTCTACAATTCCCTGAAGGGCATCGGCAACAGTAGCAATGGTGCCTACAATGCAGGGTATAAATTCTGTTATAACTATGAGGTACCTGCTAATCGCACCAGCCGCTCACAGCAGCGTGGCAATATCGCAAAAAATACGTTCTGGCCCCATTACGCATAAGGGCTTGCAGAACCTTTGAGCGGCGTTCATATTAGAACAACAGGGAAAAAATAAGAGTCCGGACGGGTTTCCGTCCGGGCTCTTGTTTTCGCCTCTCCGACCTGCACAGAAATCTTTTCTGCGCCACTTTGTCCGGTTTGGTGGCATTCTTTGCACAAGTCGTGTATAATAGAAATCGTTAAAAATATGACGTTAATTCCATGACAAGGTCATGGACATCATTGCCGACATTCTGTCCGGGGCCGCGGACCAGTAAACTTAATCTTTGGCACCTATCTAACAAGGGCGCGCTGCAGTCGTTGCAGCGCGCCCTTGCTTTTTTATCAGGTTTTTTCCTTATTCTGCCATAAAGAATTCATAGAAGGCCTGGTAGGCGCTGTAGAGGTCCAATTTGGAGATGACTTCAAACGGTGCGTGCATGGAGAGGACCGGAACTCCGATGTCGAGGACATCGACGTCCAGCTCCGCCACATACTTGGCGACCGTCCCGCCGCCGCCGGCATCGACTTTGCCGAGCTCGCCGGTCTGCCAGACGACTCCCTTGCTGTCCAGAATCTGGCGGACCTTGCCGAAGAACTCCGCCGAGCAGTCGGAGGTATCATACTTTCCGCCGCCGCCGGTATATTTGCAGACACCAACGCCTTTGTTCAGGTAAGCGCAGTTATACTTGTCCATAACATCCGGGAATGTCGGGTCAAAAGCGGCGGTAACGTCCGCAGAGAGGCACTCAGACGCCGAGAGGACGTCGTGGCCGTTGGCGCCGGCATTCTCCGCCAGGTCGTAAATGAAATATTTGAAATAGGAGGAGTGCAGTCCGGTGTTGCCGTCGCTGCCGGTCTCCTCTTTGTCGGTCAGAACCGTCACACAGGTGTACTCCGGTGCCTGAATATTGAAATTGGACATAGCCGCTGGATAAGCGCAGACCTTGTCGTCGTGGCCATAGGCGCCGATCATGCTGCGGTCGAAGCCGATATCGACGGCCTTGTAGGCCGGAACCATCTCGAGCTCCGCCGTCTGGAAATCTTTCTCGACAATGCCGTACTTCTCGTAGAGCAGGTTCATGATATTGAGCTTGACCAGCTCAGACTCCTCGTCGTCCTTGAACGGGAGGCTGCCGACCAGGACATTGCACTCCTCGCCCTTGACGACCTGGCCTGCATCGCGCTTCATCTGTTCGCGCCCGAGATGCGGCAGCAGATCGGTGATGACGAACTGAGGCTCACCCGGCTCCTCGCCGATGCGGACCGTGACTTTAGAACCGTCGGCCTTGACAATGACGCCGTGCAGGGACAGCGGCACCGTGGTCCACTGGTATTTCTTGATGCCGCCGTAATAATGGGTCTTGAACAGTGCCATGTCGTTCGACTCATACAGCGGATTCGGTTTCAGATCGAACCGGGGGGAATCGATATGGGAGGCCGCAATCTTCACGCCCTCTGCGGCCGATTTCCGGCCGAAGACGCAGAGCATGATGTCCTTGCCGCGATTCACGCGGTAGACCCGGTCCCCGGGTTTGTACTGTTTGGTCTTATCAAAGACGGTGTAGCCTCGCTTCTCCGCCTCTGTGGCGAAGTAAGCGGTAATCTCCCGCTCCGTCTTCTCGTTGGACATGAAGGTCTTGTATTCCTCTGCAAACGCAGCGGCCTTTTCCTTTACGTCGTCGCTGACGACATTTGCCATGTGCTCCTGTTTATAGAAGAGCTTGTCCTTGAGCGCCTTGGCGCCGCTCTTCTCCTGTGCATTCTGAGCCATATAGCTTAACCTCCTTTAACATTGCGCTTCTGGTAAATTGCCATTGCGCGGTTGATCTTATTGACATAGTGTTCGGTGTCCGACTTCGGAATATGCGTCAGACGCTTCCCGTCCGGTGAATTGGCCGGGTTCTGCAGCCAGGACCGGACGCTGGCAATGCCCGCGTGATACGCCGCCATGGCGGTGTCCGTATCATTGTCGAATTCCCGCAGCAGATAGTGCAGCAGGTACGTCCCGTACCGGATGGAGACCTCCGGCTGGTAGAGATCGTCAAACGTCTCATTGCCGCCGATCTTGGTCTGAACCCATTCAAAGGTCTCCTCTGTCATCTGCATGAGCCCGCGGGCCCCCACCTCAGAGACGGCATAGCTGTCAAAGCCGCTCTCCGTCTGGATGACCGAGTAGACCAGATTCTCATCGACGCCGTACTCGGCGGCATACTGCTGCACGAGATTTGTGTACTTCAGCGGATACTTCCAGCGGATATAGGCCTGGCGGAACAGGACGACCAGCAATAGAATGACGAGCATGCCCGCAACGCCCCGGACAAGTCCGGAGGTACCGGTTTTATTCTTTTTTCTGCTCATTTACATCTCTTCCCCGCCTGCAATCGTTTTTTCTATGATGCCGGCGATTTCCCGCACCTGGTCGGCCAGATCTTCCAGCGTCCCGGTATTGTGGATCACATAGTCGGCGTTCTCCTCAAAGAACTTCCGGTCGTGCTGCGCCTGCATACGCTTCTTCGCCGCCTCTGCGTCGATGCCGTCCCGCTCCATAATGCGGACCAGACGCCGACGGTCCGGCGCCACCACGGAGATGATCAGTCCGCAGCGGGAATCCAGGCCGGCCTCAAAGAGCTGTGAGGCATCCAGAATGGCCGCTTCATAGCCCTCCAGAAACGCCTCTTCGGCCTGGGCCAGCATGCGCCGGACAATTTCGGGGTGCGTAATGCTGTCCAGCAACTCCGTCCCCTCCTGCGAGGAGAAGGCCCGTGCCGCGAGCCGGGCGCGATCCAGGGATCCGTCCCCGTTCAGGATATCCGCCCCGAAAAACTGTGCCAGTTCTTTGAGAACCGGAGAGCCTTTTTCGGTGACCGTTCTTGCCGTCTGATCGGCGTCGACAACGGCAAAGCCATACCCGGAGAGCAAAGAGGCCACCGTGGACTTGCCGGCCCCGGTCTGACCGGTCAGTCCGACGATTACGGTATGTCGATTGCCCATAGCAGCCGCCTCACACGTCGATGAACCGGAATTCCGCCGCGCGGAGCAGCCGGTTCATCACGGCGAGTCCGATGCCCTCATCCGAGGGACAGCGGACGTAGATGTTCTGGATGCCCATCTCATCACAGGTCCGCAGATCGAAGAAGAGCTGATGGGCATGGGCGAGCTCGTCTCCGGCGGCACCGAACGGAAGGGTTCTGCAGCGGATGTATTTCTCCTCCCCGTCAAAGACGAGAGCCGCAGTGGTCTGCGGGTCTTTGGCGTTGACGAAGTCGGCAAAACGCTCAATGGGGCCGCGCACAATGTAGACCTCGGCGTTCGGGGAATAGTGTTTGTATTTCATGCCGGGGGAGGCCGCAACCTCGCCCTCTTTCAGTTTGCCCAGCACCGCATCGTCGATATCTACCTCGCCGAGCACCTCTTCCAGCATGGCCGGCGTGACCCCGCCGGGGCGCAGAATGCGCGGCGTCTCCGCACAGAGCGTCAGGACCGTGGACTCGACGCCGACCTCACAGGGGCCGCCGTCGACGATGGCATCGATCTTGCCGTCCATGTCCTCTGCTACGTGGGCCGCCGTCGTCGGGCTCGGTTTGCCGGAGGTGTTGGCGGACGGTGCCGCCAGCGGAACCCCGGCGGCGTCAATAATGGACCGCGCCACCGGATGGGCCGGCATGCGAATGGCCACGGTGTCCAGCCCCGCCGAGACCTCGTCGGGAATGGCGCTGCCCTTCTCCATGATGATGGTCATCGGGCCGGGCCAATAGGCCTCCGCCAGATCATATGCTGAGGAGGGGACATAGGCGACGAGATCCAGATCTTCGAGCTGGCTCAGCTCTGTGATGTGGACGATGAGCGGATTGTCCATCGGTCGGCCCTTCGCTTTAAAAATGTTGGCGACCGCCTGGCCGTCCAGCGCGTTGGCCGCGAGCCCGTAGACTGTCTCCGTCGGAATGGCCACCAGGCCGCCGTTTCGGAGAATCCGGCCGGCAATGTCCGCCTGATTGGGTTTCAGCATTTGGGTTTTCATGCTTCTGTGTCGCCTGCTTCCTTCAGTTTTTCCGCCGTGTCGGCGGTGATGAGCGCATCGATGAGTTCATCGAGGTCGCCGTTGATGATGGCGTCGATCTTGTAGAGGGTCAGGCCGATCCGATGATCTGAGACCCGCCCCTGCGGAAAATTATAGGTCCGGATGCGCTCGGAGCGGTCTCCGGTGCCGACCATAGCCCGGCGGGCACCGGCAATTTCCTCGTGCTGCTTCTCCTGTTCCTGCTTCAGCAGGCGTGACCTGAGAATCTTCAGGGCACGCTCTTTATTCTTGTGCTGGCTCCGCTCATCCTGGCACTCGACCACCATACCGGTGGGTTTGTGCGTAACGCGAATGGCAGAACTCGTCTTGTTGATATGCTGCCCGCCGGCGCCGCTGGAGCGGAAGGTGTCAATTTCCACGTCATTCATGTCGAGATCAAAGTCGACCTCTTCGGCCTCCGGGAGCACCGCCACGGTGGCGGTTGAGGTCTGGATGCGGCCCTGGGACTCGGTCTCCGGAACCCGCTGGACCCGATGCACGCCCGATTCAAACTTGAACCGCGAATACGCCCCTTCGCCCTTGATTTCTACGGAGATCTCCTTGATGCCGCCCAGCTCGGTGTCGTTTTCGTTCAGCACCTCGGTGCGGAAGCCCTTCGCCTCCGCATACATGCTGTACATGCGGTACAGGGTTCCGGCAAAAAGAGCCGCTTCCTCCCCGCCCGCTCCGGAGCGAATCTCCAGGATGACGTTCTTGTCATCGTTGGGGTCTTTGGGAAGCAGCAGCCGCTTCAGCTCTTCTGCAAACTGGTCCGCTTTTTCACGGGCCTCGCTCAGTTCCGCGGAAGCGAGCTCTTTCATTTCCGCGTCCAGTCCGCCCTCTTCGAGAAGCGTCCGGGCCTGCCCGGCGTCGTCCTCCGCCTTCGCCCACTGGCGATATTTTTCCACAATGGGGGTCAGGCCGCTGTACTCTTTCATGAGAGCGGTATATTGTTCAATGTCCGAGGTAACAGACGGGTCCGCAAGCATATGGCTGATCTGTTCATAGTGCGCCTCTACGCCCGGCAGTTTTTCAAACATGTCTATCCTTGTCCTCCGGGGTGTCGGAAAACGCTCGAATGGCCCGCTCCGCTTTTTTCCGCGGCAGCAGTACTTCCCTTCCGCAGGTCTCGCATTGGAGACGGATATCCATGCCGACGCGGGTCACACGAAACGTGTTTCCGCCGCACGGATGTTTCTTTTTCAGGACCACCTGCTGTCCGAGCTGCAGATTCATTTCCGGCACCTCTTTCCTGTCCAAATTTCTTTGATTTTAATAGTATAGAGTATAGCGCGGCATTGTTGCAATGGTCAACCGCTTTAGGGTAGAATGAAGGCAATAGGTATTCTTTGTCAAGGAAAGGTGTGCTGCGCATGGCTTACAAAAGCGACATCGAAATTGCCCAGGAGGCAGTTCCGGAAAAAATCGACAGAATTGCGGCGAAAATCGGTCTCACCGAAGACGATTTCGACTATTACGGCAAATATAAGGCAAAGGCCGACTATTCCCTGCTGAATCAACCGAAGCAGGGCGACCCCGCCAAGCTCATCCTGGTCACCGCCATCAACCCGACTCCGGCCGGGGAGGGCAAGACCACCACAACGGTCGGCGTCGGCGACGCGCTGTCCCGCCTCGGGAAGAAAACCGTCATCGCCCTGCGGGAACCCTCCCTGGGGCCGGTTTTCGGTCTGAAAGGCGGCGCCGCCGGCGGCGGATACGCCCAGGTCATTCCCATGGAGGACATCAACCTCCACTTCACCGGAGACATGCACGCCATCGGCGCGGCCAACAACCTTCTCGCCGCCATGCTGGACAACCACATTCAGCAGGGCAACGAGCTCGGCATCGACGTCAAGAATATCACCTGGCGCCGCTGCGTCGATATGAACGACCGTCAGCTGCGCAACATTGTAGACGGCCTCGGCGGACGCATGCAGGGTGTCCCGCGCGAGGACGGATTTGACATCACCGTCGCCTCGGAAATCATGGCCACGCTCTGTCTCGCTACCGACCTTGCAGACCTCAAGCGGCGTCTCGCCCGGACCGTTGTCGCCTATAACTTCAAGGGCGAACCGGTCACCGCCCACGACCTGAAAGCCGAAGGCGCCATGACCGCCCTTCTGAAAGACGCGCTGAAGCCGAACCTGGTCCAGACCCTGGAGGGCACGCCGGCTTTTGTCCACGGCGGCCCATTCGCCAACATCGCCCACGGGTGCAACTCCGTCATGGCCACACGCATGGCCATGCATCTCGGCGACTACGTTGTCACAGAGGCCGGGTTCGGTGCAGACCTCGGCGCCGAGAAATTCCTGGATATCAAGTGCCGCAAGGCGGGACTCCATCCGGACGCCGTCATCATCGTCGCCACCATCAAGGCGCTGAAATACAACGGCGGCGTACCGAAAGCCGACCTCGGGAAAGAGAACCTCGAGGCACTGGAAAAGGGCATGCCGAACCTGCTCAAACATGTAGAGAATATTACGCAGGTCTATGGACTTCCCGCTGTGGTTGCCATTAACCGCTTTGTCAATGACACCGACGCAGAAATCCAGCTCGTCACCGACAAATGCAAAGAGCTCGGCGTCAACGTCTGTCTCTCCGAAGTCTGGGAACACGGCGGCGAAGGCGGCATTGACCTCGCAGAAGAAGTCATCCGCCTCTGCGAAAACGGAGAAAACAACTTCCGCTTCGCCTATGACACGGACGAGCCGGTCAAACAGAAGATCCACGACATTGCCACGAAAATCTACGGTGCGGACGGCGTCAGCTATACGAAACAGGCGGAAAAAGACATTGCCTCCATTGAGAAAAACGGGTTTGACAAGCTGCCCATCTGCATGGCCAAAACCCAGTACTCTCTTTCGGACGATCCATCTAAGCTCGGCCGTCCCACCGGCTTTACGATTACCGTCCGTCATCTGACGGTCAGCGCCGGTGCCGGATTCCTGGTCGCCCTGACCGGTGACATCCTCAAGATGCCCGGCCTGCCGAAACGCCCCGCCGCCGAGCGAATCGACTGCGACGAAAACGGAAAGATTACTGGACTGTTTTAAAATTGAGACAAAAATCAGGACCGCCAGTTAGCGGTCCTTTTCTAGTTTATTCCTTCACCGCTTTCATCCGCAGGCGAACATAGTCGGCGTACCATTTGTCGTCCTGCTGGAGCGGGTAGCGGAGGCGGTCCACTGCGCCTTCCACAATAGCTTTTCGGTCCTCTTCCCGAACCTGATCAAAAGGTGTTTTCACGAACATGTTGATCCAGTCCGCCATGCCGTTATTGGAGAAGAGCTCGGTAGGGCGGTCGAACAGGAAGGCGTCGGTGACCTTGAATCCCGCTCTCTCAAGGCGGGGCGCATATTCTCCAATCGTCGGGAAGTAAAACGGCATATGATATTCATAGCCGTACTGGCTGAACTCCTTGCGCAGAGCGCGGTGAATCAGCCGGTTGTTGCCGGCGCCGCCGAATTCAAACACAAACTGACCTCCGCGGTTCATCGCATTGTACACGCAGCGCAGCATGTCGTCCTGCCGCTCCTCGTCAATCCAATGGAATACCGCGTTGGAGAACACGACATCTACCCGGGTCTCCAGCGCGAAGTCGCAGGCATCGCCGTTAATAAAGGAAATGTCCGGATGGTTTTTGCGCGCCTCTGCCAGCAGTTCCGGCGAGGCATCCAGGCCGATGACGTCGTATCCCCGCTTTTTTAGAGAGGCGGTAAGTTCCCCGTTTCCACAGCCGAGATCCAGTGCTTTGGCCCCCTCCGGGGCATCAATCAAAGAGAGAACTCCTTTCCCGTACCGGTGAATATAGTCAAAGTTGCTGGCATACAGCTCTGCGTCCCACGTAATATTCATGCTGCTCCTCCTTTTTCATTCCCATCCACTCTACCAAGAACAGCGGGGCGCTGTCAAACTGGCTTGTACCTGGGAGAGATTCCCGGTAAAATACTTGTGAATAAACTAAAACTGGAGGTAACCGTACATGGAATCCATCCCATCCTGTTCCCTGGAAACATTTGCCGATGAACTCAACTCGAAAGCCCCGGTTCCCGGCGGCGGAAGCGTCGCCGCACTGGTGGGCAGTCTTGGCGCAGCGCTGGCCGGCATGGTCGGTGCACTGACGGCCGGCAAGAAAAAATATGCCGCCTACGAAGAAGATATTCAGCGCATCCTGAAACAGGCCGAAGATCTGCAGCTCGAGCTGATGGATCAGATTGACCGGGACGCCAACAACTTCCTTCCGCTCTCCAAATGCTACGGCCTGCCCGCGGGCACCGAGAAGGAAAAGGCCGAGAAGGAAAAAAAGATGCAGGCCGCTCTGAAGAAGGCGGTCACCGCACCGGTTGACATTATTAAGCTCTCCTTCCGCGCACTGAAGCTGCAGGAGGAGCTCGTGGAGAAGGGTTCCCGCCTCGCGCTCTCCGACGTCGGCTGCGGCGCCCTCTGCCTGCAGTCATCCATGAAGATGGCGTGGCTGAACGTCATCATCAATCTGAAATCCATCCACGACGAGGACTTTGTTCGCAGCATCCGCCAGGAGACCGAGCCGCTCCTGCAGGAGGGCGAAGTACTCGCATCCGATATCTATGCACAGGTCGAAGACCAGCTGAGCTGAGGAGGCAACATGTCCAATCTGTTAGAATGCAAACCCGTCGCCGCATCTATCAAAGAGCGTTGCCGCAGCGAAGCGGATGCGCTGAAACGCCAGGGCATTCAGCCGAAGCTCGCCATCCTGCGCGTCGGCGCCAAGGGACCGGACCTCGCCTATGAGCGGGGTGCCACAAAAGCGCTTACCGCCTGCGGCATAGAGGTTGCGGTACACGAACTGCCCGCCGATGTCTCAGAAGAAGACTACATCGCAGCGCTCCGGGCGCTGAACGATGATGCCTCGGTCCACGGCATCCTCCCCTTCCGCCCGCTGGATCATATCGACGAGCAGAGAGCCATTACGGAAGTCATTGACCCGCAAAAAGATGTGGACTCCTCCACCGCCGTCAATATGGGCAAGACCGTACTGGGAGATCCAACTGCCCTGACCCCCTGCACCGCGCAGGCGGTCCTCGAGGTACTGGACTATTATCAGATTTCGGTGGATGGCCGAAAAGTCTGCGTCATCAACCGCTCCAATGTCATCGGCAAGCCCGTCTCCATGATGCTGACCAACCGCCACGCGACGGTCTCCATCTGCAACAGCCGCACACCGGACATGGAGAAATTCACGCAGAACGCTGATATTCTCGTCGTGGCCATCCCCAAGGCCAATGCGGTCAAAAAAGAATGGGTTGCCCCTGGCACCACGGTCATCGACTGCTCGGTCATCCGGGCCAACGGCAAAACCGTAGGCTGCTGTGAGCCGGAAGTCTACGACATTGCCGGAGCCATTACGCCGGTTCCGGGCCTCGGCGGCGTCACCTCTGCCCTGCTCGGGCAGAATGTCATCACCGCCTGCAAAGTGCAGAACGACCTGCTCTCATCCAATTCTCATCCGACGGTGTAATGATAGGATCTGCCGTTCAGGGTCTCTGTGACCGAACGGACCGACCCGTCCTTCCCGCAGCTCAGGCCAATCGTCCGGCTCGAATCGACGCTCTGGCTTATCTGTTTCGGAAAGCCGTCTGCATCATAGGCAAACGTCATCGTGTTGTTCGAAGTGCTCTGGCCCTTCTCTTTCGAAGAGAACGCAGCCCGGGTCACGCGGCCCGACGCGTCCCCGGTGAAATTCACCGTCGCCGTGCTCGATCCACTGATCTCACACTTCTGCAGCGCATTGCCCGCATAGGTAAACTTGTAATTGGCACTGCGGTTTCCGAACATTCCGTCCTCTTTACTGGAGGCACGAATTCCGGTCAGACGGCCCTGCGCATCATAGGAATACGTCAGCGTCTCCTGCGAGGTAGTGCCGTCGACAAACCGCACGGCATGACCCGCGCGTGTCACTCTGCCGCCGGAGGTCTGAAAGCTGAACGCCTCCGTCTCCGCGGCATTCTCACATGCGACCGCCGTCAGCTGACCGGAACGGACCTCATCCGTCAATGCCAGTACAATAGACGGGGCCGTGTGCATGGCAAGCATAATGCTCTGCCTGGATGCGTCCTTCGAAGTCAGCAGCGGATCAAGCCAGGCATCCAGGCTGCCGGTGCTGTCCTCGGCTGTTATCGTCATCGTCTTTCGGGACTTGCTGTATTTCCAGCTTCCCCCGGTCTCACGGCAGGTCATCTGCCTGGGAAATGAGGCCGCCAGTGCCGGAACGGTACTGATGCTACATACCAGAAGTAGCGCAAGGATTCCGGGCAACCATTTTTTCTTCATCAATCATATCCCCTTTTTGGTTACTGATATGATTGTAATCCAGTTGTCCTAAAAGTGCAAATAACATGTCCCATACGGAACTGTCCCATTGTGCTCCGTTTGCGAACTTGCTATAATTTCAATAGAATAAGGGTTTCCCGTTAGATGTCAGAAAGGAAGATCAATATGGATCAGACCAATACCGCTCCTGTCACCAACCGACAGGATGCACCGGAAACGCCGCCGAAAGAACATTCCAAAATTGTACAGTTTCTGCTCTACATTGTCGACGGCTTTATCATGGGACTGGGCAATGTCATCCCCGGAGTCTCGGGCGGCACGCTCGCCCTCATCCTGGGTATTTATGAAAAGCTGATCGACTCGCTGAGCAATCTCTTCAAGAAGTTCGGCCGGGCCATGTTCCTCATCCTTCCGCTTCTCATCGGTGTGGTCATCGCATTCCTCGCCGGAAGCCGCGTCATCACCGTATGTCTGGACCGCTACCTGTTCCCGACTATCATGCTCTTCTTCGGCGCCGTCATCGGCGGACTCCCGATGCTGTTTCAAAAGACGAAAGAGAAAAAAACCAGCGCGAGCGACATTGTCACATGCGTCATAACTTTCGCCATTACCATCGGCCTCCTGTTCCTGTTCCAGCATCAGGGCAGTGCAGACGTCTCCACGATCACCTTCGGCAAAGCCATTCTCTGGGTTATTCTCGGCGCCGTTGCCGCTGCCACCATGGTTATCCCCGGAATCTCCGGCTCTGCCTTCCTTATGACCGTCGGCTATTATAAGCCGGTTATGGCCTGTGTCTCCGCCCTCACAATTGCCGGCGCAGACAAAGGACATGCGGTTGGGGTTCTGCTTATCTGGGCCGTCGGCATCATCCTCGGCATTGTTTTCATCTCCAAGCTCATCCGCCTGCTGCTGAACAAATATGAGGCCCGCACCTACTGGGGCATCATAGGCTTCGTCATCGGCTCCGCCATCCTCATCATTCTCCAGAACTTCTTCATGGTGAATATGGCCTGGACCTCCATCGGAACCGTACTCGCCGGCACTTCCGCCATCCAGTACATCCTCGGCGTCGTTCTCGCCGTTCTCGGCTTCTACGGTGCCTACAAACTCGGCGACAAATAAAGAAATCATTTTTCAAAAAATGGAAAGAGCCGCTGCACGGCCGGTATGGGCTGTGCGACGGCTCTTTTTGTTTAAAAATGGCGATCCGCCAAATTGACGGACCGCCATATTATTTTACGGATTTATGCCTTTTCAATTCCGATAGCAGCTTTTTCACCGTTGATATCCCACTCACGGGACTGGCCGCCCATGGAGTCGAGCACCAGCTTATCGGCGAGAACAGCGGTCTGAAGGGCATCCGGATTCTTCCGGACGACATCCAAGACCTTGTCGCTGCCCTGGAGATAGACCACAATGTGGTCGGTAACCTCGAGATCGGAATCTTTGCGCATGGTCTGGATCTTGGAGATGACCTCGCGCTCGAAGCCCTCCTGGAGCAGTTCTTCGGTCAGATTCGTGTCGATGGCGACGGTGACGCCCTTGTCAGACAGGGCATACAGGCCCGCTTTCTGCTTGGCCTCGATGAGAAGCTCATCAGCGGTCATGCTGAGCTCCGTGCCGTCATCCAGCGTAACCTTCAGAGCACCTTCGCTGTCCAGCTGCTCTTTGGCGGCGATACCGTCGGAGATGGATCCAAGTGCTTTGCGGATGGCGCCGACCTGCTTGCCGTATTTCGGACCGACGACCTTCAGCTGCGGCTTAAAGGTATAGTCGAGCAGCGTGCTGTCACCAGAGACAAACTCCACGTCTTTGATGTTGAGCTCGTCCTCAATGATATCGGTGTAGAAGCTGTCCAGCGCGTGCTCCGCCTTGACAAACATCTTGCCGAGGGGCTGGCGATTCTTGATATTGGCACCGTTGCGGCATGCGCGGCCGAGCGTGACGATGTTGAGAACTTCGTCCATGTCCGATTCGAGCTGAGGATTGATCCAGCCCTCGTTGACGGTCGGGAAGTCGCAGAGATGGATGGACTCCGGAGCATCCGGGTCAATGGAGCGGACCAGGTTCTGGTAGATTTCCTCTGTCATGAACGGGATCATAGGGGCAGCGGCCTTGGAGACCGTAACAAGGGCAGTGTACAGCGTCATGTAGGCGTTGATCTTGTCCTGGGACATGCCCTGGGCCCAGTAACGGCTTCTGCAGCGGCGGACATACCAGTTGGAGAGGTCGTCGACAAACTCCTGCAGGTAAGCGGCTGCCTCCGGAATCTTGTAGTCGGTCAGGCACTGGTCGACGCCTTTGACCATGGAATTCATCTTGGAGAGACACCACTTGTCCATTACGGAGAGCTTGTCGTATTCGAGCTGATACTTGGTGGCATCGAACTCGTCGATATTGGCATAGAGTACGAAGAACGCATAGGTGTTCCAGAGCGTGCCGAGGAACTTGCGCTGGCCCTCCACGACGGCCTTGTCGTAGAAACGGTTCGGCAGCCACGGGGCGCTGTTGGTGTAGAAGTACCAGCGGATGGCGTCTGCGCCGTGTTTCTGAAGGGCGTCCATCGGATCAACGGCGTTGCCCTTCGATTTGGACATCTTCTGGCCGTTCTCATCGAGAACCAGGCCGAGAACGACGACGTTCCGGAACGGCGCCTTGTTGAAGAGCAGCGTAGAGATGGCAAGCAGAGAGTAGAACCAGCCGCGGGTCTGGTCGACGGCCTCGGAGATGAAGTCTGCCGGAAACTGCTGCTCAAACAGATCGTGGTTTTCAAACGGATAATGGTGCTGCGCAAACGGCATGGAACCGGAGTCAAACCAGCAGTCGATTACCTCCGGGACACGCTGCATCTTACCGCCGCATTTCGGGCACTTGATGTGGACCCGGTCGATGTACGGGCGGTGCAGCTCAATTTCATCCGGGCAGTCGTCGGACATGCTCTTCAGCTCTTCAATGGAGCCGATGCAGTGGCGCTCGCCGCAGTCGGGGCATTCCCAGATGTTGAGCGGGGTTCCCCAGTAGCGGTTCCGGGAAAGACCCCAGTCCTGTACGTTTTCGAGCCAGCTGCCGAACCGGCCGCTGCCGATGCTCTTCGGCACCCAGTTGATCGTGTTGTTGTTGCGGATCAGATCGTCTTTGACCGCGGTCATCTTGATAAACCAGGACTCGCGAGCATAGTAGATGAGCGGCGTGTCGCAGCGCCAGCAGAACGGATAGTCATGCTCAAACTTCGGCGCGTCGAACAGCAGGCCGCGCCTGTCGAGATCTTTGAGAACCTCGGGGTCCGCATCTTTGACGAACAGGCCGCCGAACGGGGTCTCCGGCTTCATGTCGCCCTTTTCGTCGACGAGCTGGACGAACGGCATATCGTACTTGCGGCCGACGCGGGCATCGTCTTCACCAAAGGCCGGTGCCTCGTGGACGATGCCGGTACCGTCGGTCATGGTGACATAGTCGTCTACCTCAATGAAATACGCTTTCTTGTGCTGTTTCTCCACAATGGGGACCGAGCAGTCATAGAGCGGCTCGTACTCGCGGTACTCAAGATCCTGGCCCTTCATGGTATCCAGGACCTTATAGGCTTTCTGGCCCTCCTCTTTGGCGAGCGGGCCGAGGACGGTGTCGAGTAGCGCCTCTGCCATATAGTAGGTGTAGCCGTCAATGCATTTTACTTTCGCGTAAGTCTCTTCCGGGTTCACGCAGAGTGCGACGTTGGACGGAAGCGTCCAGGGCGTCGTGGTCCAGGCCAGGAAGTAGGCATCCTCGCCTTTTGCCTTAAAGCGGACGACAGCGGAGCGCTCTTTGACGTTCTTGTAGCCCTGTGCAACCTCGTGGGAGGAAAGCGGGGTGCCGCAGCGCGGGCAGTAGGGAACGACTTTGAAGCCCTTGTACATAAGGCCCTTGTTGTAGATTTCCTTCAGTGCCCACCACTCAGACTCAATATAGTCGTTTTCGTAGGTGACATATGGGTGCTCCATGTCAGCCCAGTAGCCGACGGCGTCGGAGAATTTCTCCCACATGCTCTTGTAGTTCCAGACGGACTCTTTGCACTGCTTGATGAACGGTTCCAGGCCGTATTCCTCAATCTGGTCCTTGCCGTCCAGGCCGAGCTTTTTCTCGACCTCAATTTCAACCGGGAGACCGTGGGTGTCCCAGCCGGCCTTACGCGGGCTGTTGCAGCCTTTCATCGTATGATACCGCGGAATCATGTCCTTGATGACACGGGTTTCCACATGTCCGATATGAGGCTTGCCGTTGGCCGTCGGCGGGCCGTCATAGAAGACATAGCTCGGGCCCTTTTTCTCCTCAGTCTTCTGGAAGATCTTCTCTTCCTTCCAGAACTTGGAGACCTCGTGTTCCCGGCCGACAAAATCCATATCGGTTGGCACTTTCTTATACAAAGCGAGTTCCTCCTTCAAAAACGAAAAAAACTCCGACCTGCTTTTACAGGGCGAAGCTTTGCGATTCGTTGTACCACCTGAAAAACAGCATACTGACATATGCGCCCCGGGTAACGGCGGGTCCGGCGAGGCTTACTTCAAAACGGTTCAGCCCGCAACTCGGGAGTGATCTTCGGGCTCTGCGTCCACCGGCCGGGCTCTCACCATCCCCGGTTCGCTCTGGATGCCGTCCAAGCCTTACTTGTCTCCGTCTGCGTCTTTATTAGGTATATTGATATTTGAAAAGATAGTATCACAAGCGGTCGGCAGAGTCAAATATTGATTTTTTACAGAGGAAGAGAGCCTCTCCGTACAGAAGAGGCTCTCTTCCCGGTTTTCGAATATACAGGGAGAAATGAGAGAGAAATTTATTCAATCATGGCCATTGCTTTTTGAACAGCCTGGTTGACATCGGTCATCTCTGCACCGGCGGGGTTCGTCTGTTTCCCGTCGCTGACAGAGCCGTCCGCATTCTGCTTTTCGACAATATGGAATTCCAGATCGTCCGGATAATTGGTGTCATCGGTAAAGGACTCGACAATGTTGAGGAGCAGACCGTTGATTGTATTGGCGACATCCGGCGCCAGGGACTTCGCGGCGCCCAGGATGACCGGTGAAATATCCGTATCGTCCTGAATACCCAGCTTGCCAAACAGTGTCTGCGGGAAGAATAGGTATTTAATAATCGGATTGCTGATATTCTCCGGCGCGTTCTTCAGATCTTTGCCGAGCACGGTGACCACCTCATCCAGCAATTTCCCGTCTTTCAGCTGCCGGACGCCCTCCTCAAATTCCGGAGAATTCTGTCCGTTGTCGGTGCCGTCCAGATGGGTCTGATAGGTGTAATTGATGAATTCAATCAGCGTATACTGGTCGGTAATCTCTATATTGAGCAGATCATGGATAATCTGATTGAGCGTCTTGTCCAGTGCCTCCGGATAGGTCAGGCCCTTCTCATCGAAAAGGTCTTCCAGATAGCCGTTGACCGTAGTCTGCAGCATATGCTCGTTGATGCCGCGCTCCGCACTCTTGCCGTATGCGTTAAGGTCCGGAATGGTGCTGACCGTGTTGTTCAGCGGATTGCGGAAGGTCACTTTCAGGTGCTCAATCGTGGAGCCGTCGGCCGTTCCGCCGCCCTTTCCGTCATTGCGGAACTGGATCACGCGGATGGGAGAGGGGTAGGTCAGCGAGGAGCCGCATTCCATATCGTAAAGGTCGTTGCCTTTGTCGGTGCGAAGTTTGGAGACATCCTGCGCATGCATGTGGCCGGTAAAAACGAAGTGCATGCCCGCATCGGCGAATTCTCTACTGAGTCGGTCATAGTCGTTGAGAAGGTACTGCGGAAGAACAACGGGCTCATAAGTAAAATGCGGAACCAGTCCGTGGTGCTCAAGACCGAGAACCATGTCTCCGCGCGCCTTTGCGGCCTGAATCTGCTCCAGAACCCATGCTTCCAGATCCAGACTGATCTGACCGGAAGTCAGGTGCTCATCGGTACCGTCCTTGGTATTATCCGCGCTGTAGCGGCAGGAGTCGATGGCGATGATGGTGTATCCTTTTTTCGGCCGGGCCACATAGGAGAGCTGGCCCGCCTGCTTGCCCTCTTTCGGGGTAAAGGTCGCAATAATACTCGGATCTTTGTAAGTGATATCGGCATAGATGTCTTTCAGCTGCTGAGGGCTGGTCCGCTCTGCCGCAACTGCTTTTCCATCAGCCGTATTGAAGTTCTTGCCGTTTTTGTTGTTGACATCGTGGTTGCCGTTGATGACATAGATCTTCAGGTTCGGCAACTTCTTTTTCAGCTCTCTGAGCTTGACCGCCAGCGCCTTATGGGCCTGTCGCTCGCCGTCCTTGGTCAGGTCGCCGGAGATAACCAGGACATCCGGCTTCTGCTCAACCACTTTTTCCAGCTGTGTGTCGACAATGCTGTCCGACTCTGTAAACATTTTACGGTCGCTGTTGAGATCCTTGTCGTAGTCAGGGGTATCCTTAATCATGGAACCCGGAAGGATATGGGTATCGGAAATGTGCACTACTTTGAGAGAAGCGTCCTCCTCTTTGGTCTTCGCCATAGCGGAGACGCTTGGAATCAGCATAGCAAACAGCAGCAGGAGTGCCAGAACGGCCGCAGCCGGCTTTTTGACTTTCATAGGAATTGTTTCCTCCTTCATCATTTTGTTCAGTGTACCGGGGGAACGTAAAATTTCTGACAGGCTGTCTTATAATATAGGTAAATTTTATGTGAAACCTCTGGGCACTTGACTTTCCTACCATTCCTATATAGAATAGTTTTATAAACTGATCGGAAAGGAGGATTTTATGATGATTTCCACCAAAGGGCGCTATGCACTCCGCGTGATGATTGACCTCGCCACCTACTCTAATGGCGAATATATTACCCTGAAGGCCATCTCCAAAAGAGAGGGCATTTCGGTCAAATACCTGGAGCAGGTCATCTCTCTGCTGAACCACGCCGGTTTTCTGAACAGCCTGCGCGGCAACAACGGCGGCTACAAACTCGCCAAAAGTCCCGAGAGCATCACCGCCGGTGACATCCTCCGCGCCGCAGAAGGCTCTCTCGCACCCATCGCCTGTCTGAAGGAAGAACCCTATGGCTGCGAGCGATCCGCAACCTGTTCCACAATTGATTTCTGGAAAGGATACTACAAAGTCATCCTCAACTATGTCGACAGCATTACACTGCAGAATCTGGTCGACCACAACCAGGAAATGGCCGGAAACGATTATGTGATTTGACGGTCTTTTGAAGACCGTCAAATTTTTCGGTTTTTTCTATTTTCCTATTGACATGATAGGATTACTGGATTATTATCCTATTAAACCGATAGGGAAACGAACTTCCCTTCCAATTGAAACTAAATTTCTGAAATAACAGGAGTGATTTGTTATGGCAAAAGTATACGATTCTCTTACCGATCTCATCGGTGGTACCCCGCTGCTCAACGCCCACAATTTCGCAGCCAAAGAGGCTCCGAATGCAAACATTCTCGTCAAACTCGAGTACTTCAACCCGACCGGATCGGTCAAGGACCGAATTGCCAAGTCCATGATTGAAGATGCCGAGAAATCCGGCAAGCTCAAACCGGGCGCCACCATCATTGAGCCGACTTCCGGCAACACGGGTATCGGTCTCTCCGCTGTCGCTGCCGCCAAAGGTTATAAAATTATCATTACCATGCCGGAGACGATGTCCATTGAGCGCAGAAAGCTCATGGCTGACTACGGCGCAGAGCTGGTTCTCACCGAAGGCTCCAAGGGCATGAAAGGCGCCATCGCCAAGGCCAATGAGCTCGCTGAGCAGATTGAAAACTCCTTCATCCCCGGCCAGTTCAACAACCCGGCCAACCCGAAAGCCCACTTTGAGACCACCGGTCCGGAGATCTGGGACGCCACCGACGGAAAAGTAGACTTCTTCGTAGCAGGCGTCGGCACCGGCGGAACACTGACCGGTACCAGCAAATACCTCAAGAGCAAAAATCCGGACGTCAAAGTCGTCGCCGTTGAGCCGGCTACTTCTCCGGTTCTCTCCAAAGGCGTTGCAGGCGCCCATAAAATCCAGGGCATCGGCGCCGGTTTCGTACCGGACACGCTGGACACCAGTGCCTATGACGAGATCATCCCGGTAGAAAACGAAGACGCATTTGAGACCGGCCGCCGCTTCATCAGCGCTGAGGGCATTCTGGTCGGCATCTCCTCCGGTGCCGCTCTGTGGGCCGGCAAAGAGCTTGCAAACCGCCCGGAGAACAAGGGCAAGAACATCGTCGTTCTCCTTCCGGACAGCGGTGACCGCTACCTCTCCACCGCTCTCTTCGGCGAATAAAGAAACACTCCCATATACAACACCTTTCCATAGATTTATCTCCTAAAAAGCAGGGCCCGCCGCACAGCAGTATTGCTGCGCGGCGGGCTTGTTTTATAACTTCACGGAACTCCGCGGCAATCATGGGGGGTCGAGATACAAAAACAGCCCCCGGGCAATTCCCAGAGACTGCTATAAATAATACGTTTATACGTAGTCGCCGATCTTCAGCATTACCTTTTCAACGGTATTCGTCAGATCGTCATTGGATGTGTGACCCGGATACGGTGCCGGCCTGCCGTCGTTCACGCCGCCGTCGGCCTGCTGTTTCTGTTCCGTATGGAAGGTCAGGTCATCCGGATAGTTGGTATCTTCCGCAAGGGACATGGCCCAGGACGCGAAGAAAGCACCAATCTTGCCAGTGACATCTTTGGTCAGCGGCTGACCCTGAAGCAGCGGACGAATGATATCCGTCTGCGTATTGACGCCGATCTTGCTCATGGCATCGGCCGGGAAGATACCGCCAAGCATCTGGCTGATAAAGGCCTGTCCCACTGCCGGAGCACCATCCAGAAGCTGGTCGACGAAGTCGGTGACAACTTTGCCGCTCTCGACGTTCTTAACGCCTTCCGTAAACCAGCTGTCCAGAGCGCCGTTGTCCGTACCGCCGGTGTGGCGGCTGTAGCAGTAGTTAATGAGGTCCAGAGCGCTGTGGCCATCTGAGGAGACTTTGACCAGGCAGGCGTCGTCAATCCACTTGTAGATGGCGTCCTCTTCCGCTTTCGTAATCGAGATGCCGCGCTCATCCAGCCAGTCCTCAACCGTGCGAAGAACATAGCCATAAATGTTTTCGTTAATCATATGGGTGTTGATGCCGGTCGGGCCGCCATAGAGGACACTGCCGTAGGAGGTCAGATCATCGATGGTCTTTTCTTTGCCGTCGAGGCTGCTGGTGTATTTTACCTTAAGATGTTCAATGGTCTTGCCATCCACTTTTTCCGTGCGTTTTCCATCTTTGTCCCAGGAACGCTGGAAATCGATGATGCGCATCGGAGAGGGATAGCCGCCAGCCGAACCGGTCTCAATATCATAGAGATCGTTGTGTTTGTCAGTCGTCAGTTTTGCGACATCCTGTGCGTGGTAATGGCCGGTAAAGAAGTATTTCATACCGTTATCGGCGTACTCTTGGGAAAGGCGCTTCCAGTCATGAATCACATAGTCAACCGCAGTAACATCCTCGAAGGTAAAGTGCGGAATGATGTTATGGTGCTCCATGCAGAGGATCGTGTCGCCGCGCTTGCGGGCAGCTGCCGCCTGCTCCAGGACCCAGTTCTCCAGATCTTTTGTAATCTGACCGCTGGTGTTGTGCTCATCTTTGCCGCTCCCGCTGTTGTCGCTGCTATAGCGGCAGCTGTCGATGGCAATCAGCGTATAGCCTTTTGCAGGGCGTGCCACATAGGACTCCTGTCCTGCGTTCGCTCCGTCTTTCGGCGTGTAGCGGGCAATGACGGTAGGATCCTCATATACAAGATCTTTGTAGGTCTTGTAGAAATATTTCGGCGTGGTGCGCGTCGCGCTGACGGCCTTTCCGTCCGGCGTATTGTAGTTCTTGGCGTTCTTATTGTTAATGTCGTGATTGCCGTTGATCAGATAGATCTTCAGGTTCGGCATCTCTTTTTTGAATTCCTTCAGCCGTTTGGCCAGGGCGCGGTGGCTCTCCAGCTCGCCGTCTTTGGTCAGATCTCCCGCAATCAGGAGAACGTCGGCCTTTTCCTTTTTGACCTGCTCCAGCTGGGCGTCGAGAATACCCAGGCTCTCGTCGAACATCTTGCCGACGGAGTTGTCCGCCTGGAAGTCTTTAGTATTTTTGATCAGTTCCGGTGCCAGGATATGGGTATCCGAAATCGTCGCAATACGTAGCTTCTGTGAATCCTTGTCCCTGGCGTAAGCAGATACCGTTGGGACGAGAATGACAGCCGCAATTACCGCAAGGGCAAGCAGGACTGCCAGAAACTTTCGTCCGGCAAGTACCGGTTTTTCCGCTTTTGTCATCAAATTCCTTCTTTCTCATTGACAGCTGTAAAAATGAATAGTTTCAATTTACAGCGCCAATGTAAAGAAAACAGACGGTATTCTCGTTAAACGTTCGTTATAAATTCACATTACTTTATTAAGAAATTTAACGATATCGTTATCGGTCTTCGGCTGCTCCGGCGCCGGCATCCCATCCGAGCGCACGCCATTGCACACCCGGATCTCAATATGGAAGTCGCGGTCGTCCGGATCATTCGGATCCACGCGGAACTGTTCCAGGCAGTAGACCAGTGTATCGTTGAGTTTTTTGCTGCCATCCCTGTTCAAAACCTTCGGAACGTCGTCCGAATAAATCAGTTTCCGAATGGACTCCGCCGTGCTGTCCGGCAGTTTCGCCAGATCTGCAGCGAGGACATTTTCTGCTGCATCCAGCATCCTGCCGTCCTTCAGGCGCTGCGTCCCCTGCTGGAACCAGGCCGGCTCATCTCTGCCGTTATCTGTGCCGGCGAACCAGCCCTGCATCAGATAATTTGCCCACTGGATCAGCGTGTGTTCTCCGCTGTCATCAACCGGAATGGAAAACAGATCATTCCCAATCCTGTTCAGGCTCTGCTCCAGCTCGGCGGAGTAGGGAATACCCAGCTTTTTACACTCTTTTCGGACCGGATTCTCCACCTTGGACAGAACCCACTCGGGAGTAATACAGTTTGCACGGTTGTATTCGGTAATGTCGTCGATCGTCTCAATCTTTCCATTCACCGGGTTCCGATACGTAACGGAACCCAGATGATCGACCAATTTTCCGTCCAGCGTCTCTGTCACGGTGCCGTCCCGCTCCGGGTGCCGGCTGAAATCCACGACCCGATACGCCGACGGATAGGACAGCGGCGTGCCGGTCTCAATGTCCCAGAGATCGTTCCCCTTCGGAGAGCGGTATTTGGCAATATCATCACAGTGCATATGTCCAGTGAAAAGGTAGTTCAGCCCTGCATCGGCAAAACGAGGCGCAATTTTGTCATACCCTTTGTTCAGGTTGATGCCCTCAATAGGACTGTGGTGCACCAGACCATGGTGCTCGAATCCGATCACCGTATCGCCGCGGGCCCTTGCCGCCTGCGCCTGAGCTACAACCCAGTCTGCAAGGCTGTCGGTAATCCGGCCTCCGTTCATCGCCTCGTTCTTTCCATTGACCGTGTTGTCGGAAGAATATCGCCCGTCGTCTATGGCGATGATCGTATATCCCGGCCTGGGGCGAGCTACATAGGAGAGCTGGCCTGCCTGCGCCCCAAGGGGCGGCGTATAGTGGGCAATGATCGTGGGATCGTGATAGGTAACCGCATAGAGTTCGCGGAACTGCTCCGGGCTTGTCCGCGCAGCAGGCTCCGATTCCCCGCCTTTGGTGTTGTAGTTCGTCGCGTCGGCACTGTTGATGTAGTGGTTTCCGTTGATGACATAGATGTGCGTCTTTGGCAGATCTTTCTTCAGCGCATTCAGCTTTGCGGCAAAGGTTTTTTCGCTGATATATTCCCCGTTCTTGGTCAGGTCTCCGTTGATCAGGATAACCTCCGGCTTCTGCCTCCGCACGGAATCCAGCGTTTTGTCGATAATGGCAATGTTGCATTAGTTCTTCTTCAGGTCATCGGTCTCCTCTCTCCGCCAGTCCTCGGTGTCCGCCATCAGGCTCTCATCAAACAGATGGACATCGGATAAATCCACCAGATGCAGCTTTTCCGAACTCGATTTCCTCTCTGCGGCAAAAACCAGCAGGCAGACAAACGCCGCCGAAAGCAGCACCAATGCCAGCACAACTGCCAATCCCGCGTGCGCGATTCGATGTTTCTCCATAGACAATGATTCCCCTTTTCCGGTTTTTGGGGTCATTGTAGAAATCGAATGTAAATTCCGCGTACTTTGTTCGAACCCGTTTTGTTATTCCCCTGTAAAAATGCCATCACCCCGCCGGGATTGATGGCAAAAAAAGCACCCGCGGCCCAAACAGGCCGCAGGTGCTCTGCGGGGAGAAAGATTTAGACGTAGTCGCCGATTTTGGTCATGATGGCAGTCATAAGATTGTTGACGGCGGAGTGGTCGGTATTGCCCGGATACGGGGCCGGGCTACCGTCGTTCATGGTACCGTCTGCCCGCTCAACCTCTGTAGCAGAGAAGGTGTTGGCGTCCGTGTAGTTGGTATCGATGCTGATGGAATCGCTCCAGTCTTTCAGGAACTGGCCGATGGTCCTGCAGATGGACTTGCTCAGCGGATTGCCGCGGAGAATCGGGTTAATGATATCGTCCTGGGTACTGAGACCGTACAGCGTCATGGCCGACTGCGGGAAGATTGTCTTCAGTAGCTTGGCGGCAAAGGTTCTGCCCATTGTGCCCAGGCCCTTGATAAAGGTCTCCACCAGATCCGCCACGGGCTCGCCGGTTGCAATGTTGTCCAGTGCCTCCTCGTACCAGGACGCCCGTGGGCCGTGGTCCGTACCTTCAATATGGCGGCTGTAAGAATAGTTAAAGACGTCCATCGGGTTGTGGCCGTCCTTGCTGACCTTGATTTCTACAGTATCATCAATCCATTTATAGATGGATTTGACTTCGGTATCCGTCAGTTTGATGTCGTGATCTTCCAGTTTATCGAACAGGTCGCGCAGCACATAGCCATAGACATTGGCGTTTACCATCGATTCATTGACGCCGTTCGGGCCGGCATAGAAATTCTTCGTGTACTCCGTCACGTCGTCTATCGTATGCTTCCTGCCATCCAGCTTGCTAGTGTAAGTCGCTTTCAGGTGCTCATAGGAGTTTCCTGCAATGTGCTCCGTCCGCTTTCCATCGGAGCCCGTGCTCCGGGACAGGGTCGTGATTCGATACGGCGCCGGATACCCGATAGCCGATCCAGTCTCAACCTCGTAGAGATCATTGCCTTTCTTCGTGGTAAATTTCGAGACATCCTGTGCGTGGTAATGGCCGGTAAAAATATAGTGCATTCCGGCATCCGCAAATTCGGTCGCGTATTTTTCCCAGTCACGGACCACATAGTCCACAGCCATAACGGTCTCAAACGTGAAATGCGGTACAAAGTTGTGGTGGGACATACCGATTACAGTGTCGCCGCGCTTCTTCGCTGCCGCAATCTGCTTCAGAACCCAATTGGCCAGATCTTTCGTAATCTGTCCGCTCGTATTGTGCTCATCTTTACCGGTGCCGCTGTTGTCGCTGCTGTACCGGCAGGTATCGATGGCAATCAGAGTGTAGCCGTCTTTGATGCGGGCGGCATAGGACTCACATCCGGCTGTCTTCCC